>JACCEA011192533.1_pt1 | contig 146647 bp, 142 predicted proteins | sample 7449851 | NCBI WGS metagenome assembly JACCEA01 (sample SAMN15323453, study PRJNA562643) | freshwater metagenome | isolation source: river surface water | place: USA:Blue River Watershed | collected 2017-08-18
CGACTGAAAGGAGCCATTTTCATACAATAATAATATTACTGTTTTATAATTTACTATTATGACTGTTTTTAAAATCGATTCCAATAGTAATTTTGTAAGATGGCTCCTTACGGTCGCCATTTTCATACAATAATAATATTACTGTTTAAATATTTACTATCTAACCTGTTTTTGAAAATGGATTCTAATAGTATTTTATTTAATATGCTCTAAGAATTTCGCAAAGCGAAATTCTACTGCTGGAATCCAACTATGTTGGATTCTGTTGCGCTTCGCTCGCCATTTTCAAACAATAATAATATTACTGTTTGAATATTTACTATTATGACTATTTTTAAAATCGACTCTAATAGTAATTTTATAACCATAACACTCCGAGCGATTAGGAACCGAAGGTTCCTAATCGCGAGGTACAAACTAAAGGGAAGGGATCCTAAGGGAGCGGGCCGCTACGCGGCCCCACTGTTCCAACGTAGTTGGAACTATCCGTAGGTTTCCCTTAAAAATTGATTTTTAATGGTGAATTAAAAGCATATAAATAAAAATCCCATATTATAATAGCCCATTTAATTAAAATGATCGCACAATCTGTTTTCGACGATTTACAATCTAACAATACTTATGTATTACCCGATTCCATTTTAGATATTATCCATATTCTATGCACTGAAATCGGTTATGATAGTTCCATTGCTCCTACATTCATAAATCAATATAATGCTGCTTCCGCTACAGCTAGTTCACAAAACAAATCTGGAGGCTCTACTGCTCCTGCAAAAGTTGTCTATGATGGTCGCGCCAATTATCAGCGGCAACAAGCTCGTAAAAATGGTATTGTTCCTGGTTCTGCTGCTGCTGCTGCTGCAACAGCCGCTAATGACTGGAAAACTAAACAAAAATTCAGTATTACCAAATTCGCCACTTTAAATGCATCTGCTGCTATTCTCAGTGAAATTCGCTCTGAATTAAACAAAGTCACCGATAAGAACTGGGAAGCCCGCGTCGATTCCGTTTTCAAACATATTAATAGTATGCGCGAAGCTTGCGACTTAGACGGCTCCGACGAAGACGATGCCATTGCCGAAGCATTCGGTGTTGTATTTAATGCAGCCATCCTCAATAAATCCGCACCTACTTATGCAAAAATCTTTGAAAAAATGCACGCAGAATATCCTACACAAATCTGCAACTTTATTGAAGCCAAATGGGGCGAATATATGGACTCTATGAAGGGTATCGTAGATGTGTCAGAAACGGATTATGACGCATTTTGCGCCTTTAATACCGCAAATACGGGTCGTAAAAATAAATCGGCACTATTTGCTGAGATTGCCAAGTTAGGATTCGTCGATGATGGATTTTGTTTGATGCAAAATGTCCAACGCGCTGTCGCCGATTTGCTGAATCATGTTGTTTCACAAATCGAATATAGAGAAAAATGCAAGGAAGTCGAGGAAGTCACTGAAAACATTGTGGTGTTATTTCAAACTTTAGGAAATAGTATCATTAAAACGCCATATATGCCAACCATTGCTTTGTTAGCCGCTTATAAAAATGGCGACAAGCCCGGACTCACCAGTCGTACTCGTTTTAAGTATTCTGACTTAAAATAGATTCATACAATTTTGTATGACCTATATTGTTTTTTATTTTCGTATAATAAATCCACAACAAGTAATATATAATAGTAACCATCTTTACTATTATATAGAGAGAACATACAAAACATGGTAAAATCTGTATTAGATCCGTCTGTTCACTATGAGGAAGATGCCAAAATTAGCCATTTAGATAAAGGCAAAGCAACGGCACTATATGAAATCGAAATACACGGTCAAACAGTAGTTATTGGATTAGGTTCTGCCGATGCAAATTACTTTGCTTGTCAAGGCGAAGGAATCACACACTATCCAATTTATTTGTTTGTCGATGATAAACCTAAAGCACGAATTGGTGTATATGAAATTAAAACTTCAAATGTGTTAAAATATGTAGATGATGATGGGGATATTTTAATAGACGATTTAGAACCATTATTATTTAAATTTGTAACGGCCAATTATATTAAAAAATCGGGTTCATCGCCGGATTTTTATTATTTGAAATCTATGGAATCGCAAGAAGAAAAAACGGATAAACACAATAATTTGAAATCTAAGGAATCGGAAAAAGAAAAAGACTCTACTAGTGATTATTCTTTGTCTTCCGATAGTGATTCGTCTGAATCTTCAGATTCGGATTCAGATTCCGATACAGATATTCGCAAAATTAAGGCATCCAACAAAACAAACACAGAAACCGTCAATAATTCTGTGTTTGAAATAGATCCTGATTCTGATCGCGCCGAATTACTATCGGAAGAAACCGACGATAGTGCCGATGCAATTACAAAAGAATATGTAGCATTAAAAACTCACAATTGGATTCAAAAATTCATGGAAAACGAAAATTACGGAATTTTAACAAATGAATGTGCAGCCGCCGATAGTTTTTTATGCGCAGTGCGAGACGCCTTTAATACTATTGGACACAAAACCACAATAAAACGTTTGCGTGATGTTATTGCCGACAATATTGACGAAGACACATACAAGGATTATTTAGATCACTATTTGATATTGAGAACAGAATTGGCAGATACCGATAGAGAAATGCGCGATATTAAAAAATCCATTGGAATTCTAAAAACTCGCGTAGAAAAATCAGTAAATCGTGATGAACAAAAGGCTATTATAGAGGAGGCCAATAAACAACGAAATCAATACAAGAATGCGGCAATTACTCGCAAATTGGCGGCTGGCGCCGCGGCTCACTATGAGCCTTTCAAACAAATCCATTCATTAGAAGAATTTCAAAAAGAAACGCGAACAGGCCATGCCATGTATACCGATTTTGCTTTACCTATTTTAGAAAAAGAACTAAATATCAAGTTTATTATTTTAGAAAACACAGATGATACGAATTCTGTTTGTGTGTTGCCACGCCAGCGCAAAGGTACATTTGTGAATCCCCGTCCTAAATACTATATAGTGCTGAATAAGATAGTACCTGCCAGTGGCAGCGCTGAAAAACAAAACAAATATGAATTGGTCACATACAAATCAAAACGCATTTTTGCTTTTGTAGAATTGCCGTATCATTTGAAGACGATGATAGTAAATCGATGTATTGAGAAAAACGCAGGTACATTTAAAGCATTAGCCGATTTTCGTTCATTTCGTCGGAAATTAGGCGTAAAAGTTGGCGGTGACGACGATGACTATGATGATACCGATGAAGAAGATAGTAAAAACATATTTGGTGGTGGTGATCTAGCATCCCTTCAGAAACGTGATATATTTGTGATTCATGATAAGGCAAAACATGCCGCGCCTGGTACATTACCAGGCGAGCGTATTCAAACACAAAACTTTTCCAAATATCGTGTATTAGAACGCGTGAAGGACTGGCGTAAGGCACTATCGGATGGATTTGTTGCACCCTTTAAAGTAGATGGAAAACGCTGGCAAACGGTCACACATTACTATCAAGGGGCGAAATTTAAAAAGCAAAACCCGGATTTTTATAAGGTGTTTTCATTGGATTCGGAATCGGATATATCTAAAGATGTAGGAAAAGCGGTTTCGGCGGGTTCGTTAAAAGGCACTGGTAGACCTAAAACTATTCATATTGATCCTGATTTTTATGGATTGTCTAATGAAGATAATAGAGCCGACGAAGAAAGGCGATTGGCTTTAGTGGCGAAATTTAATCAAAATGAGGATTTGCGACGAACACTATTGGCCACCAAAGATGCTGTATTAAAAAAATATAAAAAAGGCCGACCCTTGGAAGTAGATAAAGTTTTAATGGAATTACGCCGAAAGGAGATGCAATGAGACAAGAGATCAAGAGATGCAATGAGACAAGAGGTCAAGAGATGCAATGAAACAAGAAAAAACAACAATATCATAGACACTAATTATGATATTATTTATGAATTGGAGGTCTCAAAGGCATAAGCATACTTTTCTTGAATATCACGTAGTTCAGCGTGATTAATAGTATAATCATCGGGCAATCCAAATAGCGCATTTAATTGTCTCATATTTTTATTACGAACACTATCAACTAACTTGGCCATAAGCAACTGCTTCAAAATACTAATTTGCAAAATATTTGCACCATATAGTAAACTCATCAAAGATACTTCAGTATTAGTAAGATCTTTCATATTGCCAGCGACCATCTTCAAACTGTCAAGTAAATCGGTAGCATACTTAGGCAAATTGGCAAATACAACTGGCTTTTCTAAAGGGGTCGGAATCGGATTGGCGGCATACATTCTCATAAAATCAACAATTACTTCCATATTAGCACCATTTATTTGAACTATATCGAGAACGGGGAGTTCTTCATCGGGATCGGAAATATTCAAAGTATTGCTAATGTGTTCGGAAATGGAGCAAACCTCTTCAGACAAAGTAAAACTGCGACCATCATTGGAGGTTAACTGGACGTTTCTATTAAAAGCAGACATTTTATTATACTAGATTATTATTATTATGTAGAATTTTTGCATTCGAATAAACTAATTTAAAACGAATCAATTTTTTTGAGGTTTTTTAAGTGGTAATATATAAAAAAAATGTGTTGGGGCGGGTTTATCCCTCCATACACACACTTTTTTTTATACATAAATTTACATAATAATTTCTGCTTGCACACTTTCTGCTTGTACACCTTCTGCTTGAACACCATCTGCTTGCACACTATCTGCTTGCACACTATCTGCTTGTACACCTTCTGCTTGTACACCTTCTGCATTTTCGCGCATACAAATACTCTTTTCTAACTTTTTAGTATAGTCATCAAGTTGATGTATGTTTCGCTCGCTAACATTTTGATAGCTAGGATTCTTGTCGCGTAACAAACAAGCATGTTTTAATATGTAATTGTAACCTCTTTTATCATCGTCAGTTTTAAGACGAGGAAACAGATTGTGCAAATTCTTAATAATCTCATTAATGTTAAAATTAGTATCTATAAGAGGATAAGCACCCATACAAATCCAACACTCTCGATTATCTACGTTTGTGTTATTATTGTGTAACTCACGGGTCTTAGAAACCGATGTTAACGGATATAAACGAATATGCATATTAGTCGGCATTTCAACAAAAGGACTATCGTAATTGTCACCGACATCAATACGAATTAATGCTTGTCGAAACTGCTTATTTGAATGTTCGTTAATAGTGCGTATGTCATTTTTAGGAAACTTAGCAACATTGCGAACAAAATCAATACGTTGAACATTTCCAATTCCAAGTTTTGAAAAGACTTCAGTAATTTGTCTACGATCCCAACTAACATGAATACTTGGAATGTAAATATTGGCAATGGTACTAGACATTTGTAAATAATAATCAGAAACAATAGTAAATACTTTAATAAAAGTTAAATAAATAAATTAATTTTTGTACTATAATAGATAATTAAAAAAGGGATTCAATTTTTAAGATGTAAAAAAGATGTGTTGGTGGGTTTTATCCCTCCATACACACACTTTTTTAACGCCTTTACAAACCTTCTGTTTTATTCCTTAGCAGGAATGTCGCGCTCAGAGATGCGCTCAGCAATGCGCTTAGCCAACATTTTAGTATTGTTATCAAGTTGGTGTCTATTCAGCTCGCTGACATTCTGATAGCTAGGATGCTTATCGCGCAACAAACAAGCCTGTTTTAACATGTAATTGTAAACCTCATTATCCTCGCTGGTTTCAAGACGAGGGAAGAGATCGCGCAAGTTCTCAATAATCTCATCGATACTAAGATCACTATCGACAAGAGGATTAGCAGCACCGAGACACATCCAAAACTCTAGGTTACCTTTGTTGGTGCGATAGCCGCGTAACTCAGGGGTCTCAGCGACCGAGGTCAATGGATACAGACGAATCTGCATGTTGGGCTGCAATCCAACAAAAGGACTGTCGTGATGGTCACCAACATCAACGCGAATAAATGCTTGACGAAACTGCTTGTTGGTACGCTCGTCGAAAGTGCGAGTGTCGTTCTCGAGTGGCTTGGCAACAGTACGGACGAAATCGATGCGAAGAACGTTGCCGACGCCGGCCTTGGCGAAGATGTCGGCAATTTGACTACGAGTCCAGTTGACGTGAATACTGGGAATGTAAATGTTGGCAATAGTGCTGGACATTTGTAAATAATGATCGGAAATAATACTTTAATAAAAGTTGAATAAATAAATTAATTTTTGTACTATAATGAATAAGTAAAAAAGGGATTCAATTTTTAGGGGAACCGATGGTTCCCCTAGGACCCCTCCTTTAATATAATTAATATTTTTTTGATAACTTCTTATAATTATAGCATAAATATAATTATAAAATAGCGAGGATTTTGTATGCAAAATCCGAGCAGGGGATCCTAAGGGGCAACAGAAGCCAACGTAGTTGGCTTCCAGCCTCCCTTCGGGAGGTCGCAACAAAGTTGCGACCTTGGGGCTTTGCCCCCCTTAAAAAAATTGAACCCTATTTTCAATTATATTATCTTAAGACAAAAATATTTCAAACAATTAATTTTAATCGAATCAGAATCTTATAATATGTGCAATTCTACTGCCAACATTTATATTCCCACCATTCACGTTAGTTGGTCTCGCTCCAAGATTCGCGAGGTGTTTTCCCGCGAAGGTTACGGTAAAGTCATTCGCATCGACTTTGTGCGAATTGTAGACAAGAAACTCGAAAATGACTTTCGTACTTTTGATGAACGAACCAATCCCAATTTCCGTCAAGCATTTATTCGTCTTGATGTCAGCGATGCGAGTTCAGTAAATAGTCCGTTTTTAGGATTACAACCTAATATGCAAATCCGCGTTTATCCAAGCCAAATAGTAAATCGAAGACGCAATCCTTTTGGAAAGGGCAGCAATGAATATTGGATGTGTCTTGCTGCGACTACGCCTTTATCCGATAGTGTACGAGGCATTAACGAGATTTTGGCTGAACTGAATGACTTGTTTCCGCTTCTTGAGAATAGTGAAGATGAGGAAATCTTTGCCCACTTAAATAAACATGCGCGATTATTGTTGAATCCGCCTGCTAATTATGATGACTATTGTGAGATGAATCAACACCAATTAGACTATAATGTGAAGATGATGGGTAAGCGCATTGTTCAAAAAGACATTCCTGCTAAGGAATAAATAAGCACTTATGTATAAGGCATTAAACGGTCGGCATTAAAAAAAGTTGTGAGTCGGGGAGAGGGACTCTAACTTTTTTTAAGGCCGAAGGCCAACTGATAAAGGCCAAAGGTCGACCAAATAAACACCAAAATTTTTAGTTGTAAAAAATTCAACAACTAAAAAAACAAATGAGCTCCCTTTGGGGATCGAACCCAAGACCTTTGCATTACAAGTGCAATGCTCTACCACTAAGCTAAAGGAGCACTGTGCAAATACTATCCCATAGTACCTACACATAATATGTATGACAATCTTTATATGGTTTTTTATACAATAAAAAACGGTGGTTGCCCTTATCCGTTTTTTATTTTGTCGCATCCAAGTTGGACGTGTGTGAATCCATCATTCTTTTTATTCTAAATAATGGCACAATGGTGACTACCAAACTTCTATTTTTGCAATACAAATTTAGTAGAATGCGATCTTTGACCCCTACGTCCGTAGTAGACATTAATATGTTTCAATTTGAGATTCAATTTTTTAAGGAAACCTAAGGTTTCCTTATGATCCTTCCTCTAGAAAGCCCCTACGGGGCTTAAACAAATTATTTTATTGTTATTATTTAAATATAAAAATACTATACCCCTATAACAATATAACATGTCATTTATTAAATCTTTAGTTAAGGAAATTGGAGTAGCCAAATCTATGATTGATATTCCTATATTAAAACAAGAAAAGGAAACACTGCAATTAAAAAATACAAGTTTGTAATAACAAAATAGATGTATTAAAAATCGCTTTAGAAAATGAAACAAACATAATAATCACATCAAAATCCATCAAAAAATATAAATTATGTTTAACAACACCTGAAATGCAAGAAAAAGCGGAAGAAGTTGCAAATGAACTCGAAAAAAGTGTTGTTGAAAATAAATCAAAACTAGAAGAAGAAACAATTAAATTGAATGATTTGTTAAAAGAATTAGATGGCATAAATGAAACATTAAAAAAAGCAAGAGCAGCTGTTAAAGGAAAATAAAAAATGTAAGGACCTTACTATCTTAGTAAAATCCAAACATTATTTTAATTATAATATCATTTTAAGGAAAGGGTCCTAGGGGAACCTAGGTTCCCCTAAATATTTGTGTATTTCAACAACACGTTCTACTTGATTTCTTTGATCCGTGGTTTGCGGGGTCGGCACTTGACCATAAGCAAACAACCTACGAAAATTAACATTAGTAATATATTTATGACTCGCTTTAACACCAAAATAATTCGCTACTCGTTGATCATGTGCATATTGTACATAATCAAACAAATCAGTTAAACTGTATTCACTATACAAAATGCTTAGCACAATGCAAGCAATAATTCCTGTACGACCGTGTCCGCCAGTGCAGTGCACATACGTACAGGTGCCTTCTAAAATACCGCATGCAATACTATTACACAGCTTATACACATCATTATCATTCATAGCAGTTGACATATCTTCAATCGGAAAATGAACAAATGATTCATTATCAATAATATGTTTGTCGTAATTAAAACGACTGTCGTAATCATCATTCAAACAAACGTATTTTTTAACTCCCGCTTCGCGCAGCGCTTCAAACGATTTGATTGTTTTTGGGTATCCGCCAACTAAAAGCAATCCGGGAATGAGCCAATTGGTGTCTACATTCGGTCCTTGGAAATCAATGTTAATATTTTCATTGTATGTAAACTGAGAACTTTCAATCCAATTTTTAGATAAGTATAATTTAAGCTTAGGAAGGGTCGACATTTTTTCGTTTATTTACTATAATAAATAATAGGTTTGTATTAAAAAGAGTTTTGATGGATTTAATGGGATGGAAAATGAGGGTCAATTTTCTAAGGGGGCTTCGCCCCCTTATGATCACCTTTTACCTCGCCGTTAACTGTGTTAACGGCTCGGAGTGCCATAGTTTCCTTATAATCCTTCCTTTAAATTTTTATATTTTGCTTTGCGTTTATTAAAATACATATTATTTGAATAAACATAATTACTCAGAACGAATTACTCCGAGCGAATTCCATAGGAATTCGCGAGGTATATAGGGGACGGGCATCTTCGATGCCCCATGTTGCCCTTCGGGGCATATCCTAAGGGGGCGAAGCCCCAAGGCGAAGCATTGCTTCGCCTCCCGAAGGGAGGCTGGCAGCCAACTATGTTGGCTACTGTTGCCCCTTAACTTCATAAACTTTATGACCAGCCGTTGTCTTCTTCTTAACCACCTTTTTTACCGTCTTAAACATCACTTTTGATTCTTGTTTCGATAGTGATGATTCATCCGATAGTGAAGACATATTATTTTCTGTATTAACAGACACAGATACACTATGCAACTCCTGGTGACATTGTTCACACACTGTTAATAAGTTGGCTCTATGATTCTTATGAGCGGTTCCTACATAACCATTGTGATTCGCTTCGCGTTGCGCATTTATATGATGTATTTCGCTACCCATTTGCCCGCCACACACCTCGCATAATCCCACTATCTTTTTCGCATTATGCCTAGATGTCTTGTGGGATAAATCGCCGGCATTGTCAGGAAAATACTTTGTCCTGAGTCGGAACGCCTGGTCTAAGAAATCCTGCGGCAAATGCAGCGATTTGCATACTTCAAGCCCATACATACTATCACCCGGGCCGTCTCGCAGCAATCTGTCATACACTAAGCAATCACTTTCGCGATCATAAAATACCGACATGTGTTTTAGCTGCATCCGGGTCAGCGCCACTATTTCCTCATAATTAATAATTTCATGAAAATGCGTGGCAAAAATGAAAGACGATTCTTTTTCATGCAAATTCATCAGGCCAGCCACGAAAATGCTCAGCGCACTTTGCGTCTCCGTTCCCGAACACAATTCGTCGCCCAGAATCAAAGACCATTCATCGGCGTTTTTCAGTATCATTCGCAGCTCGCTCATCTCTACACCGAATGTAGAGAGACCTTTGTATAAATTGTCGCTGCCCAGGATCCGCGTATAAAATGACCTATATGGTTTGTATACAAACGACGAGCACGGCACATAAAAGCCACTTTGCGCCAATAGTGCAGCAATTCCCACCGCGCGAATAAGACTGGTTTTTCCTACAGCATTAGTGCCATACAACAAAAATCCGCCGCCGTCTAATTCGACGTCATTAGTCACATACAATTCATTTTGCTGTATGTGCTCTATTAGCACGTGACGTAATCCGCACGCTTTCATATATCCGTGGTTAGCATCGGCCTTGATTACAGGTCGGCAATAATTATACTGTTTGGCTACATACGCGCGACATTGCAACACATCCAATTCTACGACATAATCCACAATAGTTTCCAGCGCCGAATAACAACTCGTATCTAAAACATCAGCCACAAATCTAGCATATAGTGCCGAATTTCTTGTTTGAATTACGTCCTCTAAACGATGCATTTTGGCGCATAATGTGGTGAGTTGACCAAACACTATCTCGTCGTTGCTGGTAGTCGCCGTCTTCAACTTTAAATCAGACAAATCAATTGTGTAACCGCGATATACCAGTTTCGTCGTATTTTGTTTATCCTTTACTACAATATCTTTGAAACACGGTATGGTTTTATAACTGCCCGAATCTAATAGTGATTTTAGCACTTTACCGCGCGCTTTTGTAATTTGAAACGATGACCCCGATTTTTCTGTCGTATTAATTCGAATATAATCTGTATCGTCGGTTGTCGCAGCTGACCGCATAATCATGTTTAACAGGGATTTTAGTGCCTCAATATGCGCTTTAGTTTCCTCGAAATCGCGCACTAACGCGTCCATTTCCGCGTCGACTCCTTTGCAAAAGAAACTGGCACATACATATGTATCGGCATTATCCGGCACCACACGATCCCAACAAATCCACGAATCCATTAACAATAATACCTCGTCTAACACATTTACTATTGTGTTTGATGATGTTTTTTTGGATGCCATAAACTGGCTTTCAGCTGCTTTCTTCGCAACATTGCGCACAGCAATCAACGACGCCCTCAAATTCAACACAGTCATCGGTTGCACTTTGCGCACAATGACTTGTCGCAACGCCTTTTCTAAATCCATCACATGCACAAATTGGCTGCGAATATATTGTAACAACTCCCAATTCGCCGGTGCTAACATTTCCTCCACCGCGTCATAAACCGTATTAAGCGACTCTTCATCATATGTAGGGGCGGTTATCAGCTCTTTTACGCGGCGGCGTCCAGATACCGTACAAGCCTTATTCAAAAACGTCAATACAGATGATAAGCGACCGCTATGCGCCGAGTCACTACTATGGTCGTCGATCATATTCAATTGTTTTAGAGTGTGATTCGCCAACAATACTTGTGTACCTTGGCCGGTAAACTCGGGGGCAACTATCTTTCGAATCAACGCCGGATTGTGTTCTTTAACAAAATTCAGTAGAAAACACAGCGACTTCGTCGCCGTGACCATTTGCCCAAATTCCTCACAACAAGTCAGCGCATCCATCCCAAATACAGAATTGATGATTTGCTCCTGATAGTGCCGCTCGCCGCAGCGTTTTACTGGCTCGCCGTTTGCCGAATTCGAGTCATTAATATTATGTGTATGAATGCACTCACAATGAATGCCCGCATACGCGCGAATTTGCGCCAACAATTGGTCTTGTGTAACCCGCAATCCGCCCATTAATGCATCGAAGTCATACAGCATAATCACTTCGCACGGATTGTATACAGATACAAGCCGCTCCAAATCGTCGAATGTGGTCGCGTTGTTTTCGAATTGCACTATGCGCTCCGACATAAACGACTTGCCGGTAAATATATTCAGCATAGAAACACCAATAATTATGTTTAACTTAGACCGATGCAATGGCTGATAACCCTGCAACCAAATACACATAATATTGTTTGAAACGCTGCGCTCGCTAGAATCGCCGATGGTGGCGGGAATATAAGTGCCGGGACTATAGATGGAATGAATCATATGTTTCTTTTTGCCGCCTTTTACGCTGTTTTCTTCGTCTTGCACTATGACGACCGATGTATATCCGGCATCACTGAGGATTTGTAGATATTTTTCGAGAGTGTATTCAGGGAATCCGGCCATTAAGACTTGTTGGCCATTTACAGCGGCCTTTTTCTTTTCACTATAATTGAGTTGACATAATCGAATAATATTTATGAAATGATTGTTGTCGGATGTGCCACCATTGGTTGCAGATGGTGCACTATCACATTTCAGTGGGTGTGAAATGTTATCGCATTTCAAACCATAGATTTCATAAAAAGACCCGACCATCATCAGCACAACCGTTTTTTCTCCATATTGAGCACAATAGTGCGCCGTATGATCTAAATATTTTTCATAAATAGTTTTATCAGAAGTATCGGCGTGAATTAATTTCGCCATAGGATTTAATATTTTCTTTGACATGATTTGATAGTATGCGTTGTATTTAATACTGACTTTTTTATATATGTTTTATGTAATTGCGTGACAAAGCATATATAGAGAATAGTAAGAAAAAACAATAAAAATTGATTTAACTTACATAAAAAGTATTAATTTGTAAAACAATAACAACAATACAATGTCTAATATGTCTAATAACGTCTATGTTTTAATTTGTGGTGGAGATGATCGTAAAGAAAATAGATATAGTATGATTGGTGTGTTTGCGTCTAAGGCAGGCGCTGAAACAAAAATGATGGCTCATGCAGCTGATATGTTACGTTCCTACCCAACTCTTCGCTTGCAAACTTTGCCATATAATAAGTTTTATAATATATCATTTAGTGATCATGAAACCAGTTTTTGGGGAAACCGAAAATACACAAAATCAGAATATATTTATCGGTTTGTAGAAGATAAAGAAGATGAGTCCGATGATGATGAAGAAGAGAATAAAACTATAATTAGTTCAGCGGTATTTTATGTAATTATTCCAACCCAAATATTAGAATAATTATTAATTTGTGTGTTTTTTTTTATAAACATATGTCTAGTTAATGTATAATAAATGGTACGTAAATCTTTAAAAAAACAAAATTATAAACGTAAATATGGTGGTGGTAATGGTAAGTTTAGTAAAAAAAATTACAAAAGTAGTCACAAAAATAATTTACAAAACAAAGCAAATCAAGAATTTATTAAAAGTCTGCAAAAGACGTTGATTCAGGGAGGGGCTGATTATATTGGAACAGCAAAAAACTATTTTGGAAACACACATACGGAATGGCGTGTTATTGAATTGACTAGTGCACCTTCTGAAATTAATGAAAATGATAAAAAACCATCTTTTGGCGGAGAACGTAAAAAAGTAAAGCAAATAACAGCTAAAATTTTAGATGAAAAGGCAGGACAATCAGACAATTTTACATATAAAAAGCAACCCAATGGATGGCCTGAATATGACAAACCAGATGTTTCGGGGTTTAATAATAATAATAATAATAATATTATAAAACAAACCGAATTTATTAATAACCATTTAAAAGAAGTTAATGAAAATAGTGCCGAATATAATACTAATTTAGATTCATATTATGCTGCAAAAGATAAATTTGATAAAGCCCAACAAGCTGTTAAAAGTTATTTAAGTTTTAATTTAAATTCCACAAGAAATTTATTTAAAAGTGGAGAAACAGCCGAAAAATTTAAAAACGAAAAAGATTTATCAGATAAACAAAAAAATCAAGCATTAGATAGGGATATGCCAACTGAAAATCAACAACCATCAACAAATCCACAAAAATCTTCACCCAAAAAAATCGAAATAACAGATAAATTAAGAGAGTTAATAACTGCAATTAAAACGGCAAAAGAAGAAATGGATACTGCTAGAAAAGCCGTAAATGATACTGCAAATAAAACAAAAAAATTTAAAACATATATTATTGCATCGTTTTATTGTGATAATATTACAAGAGTAATTAAACCTAATGGTTTAATCACATTTGAGATGGAAGGTACGAAATCTGCTGAAGTTGCGAATGCTGTATATGGTGCTACTAAATAAAATAATACACCCCTCAAATAGTAACTCCGATGGAAAATAACAATAGAAGTTTTACTACTCTAGACGGAAAAAGAATGCATTTTGGATCAATATAAAACCCAGTTAACCCCTAATAATAAAATTGTATATAAAATATCATATATACAATCAAAACACACAGCAATATATAATTAAATACTATAGTAAAACTATGGATAGTAAATTTACGGAAAGTAAACTTATAGACAGTAAACTTATGGATAGTAAACTTACGGAAAGTAAACTTATAGACAGTAAACTTATGGATAGTAAACTTATAGACAGTAAACTTATGGATAGTAAACTTACGGAAAGTAGTGTTATTTTTGAACAATTAATCGATGCCTGCAACAAAAATAATATAAAACAAGCAACTATTTTAAGCAAACATATAAAATCGAACCTTAATAATTTCAAATATAACAAAAAAGATAAACAAAATATTAATAATGCGTTTGTAATTGCATGTTATCGCGGTTTTGAAAATGTTGCATTAATTCTTTTAGAAACAAAACAAGTTCTTAGCATTGATAACAGTTATCGAATACATAATAAAAACGCATTACAATGGGCAATTGAACATGAAATGAGTGCAGTAATTTTAGGTATATTTAATACTAGTGCCATAAATATAGTATTCAAGGCATGTAATAAAAAAATAAAAAATATAACAGATGATGAAAATTATAAATTAATAACAATTCTTATAAAAGATCCAAATATAGATTTAAACGCAACAAATAGTGTTAATCAAACTGCATTAATTGTTGCGTGTTCTAACTCATTAGAAAAAGTAGCATTAGCCATATTGGAGGTGCCCGGACATGGAAATCCAAATCACGTAAGTAATCAAAATAATACTGCATTAATTATTGCGTGTTCGAACAAATTAAAAAATGTGGCATTAGCCATATTGGAGATGCCCGGAAAAGGAAATCCAAATCACGTAAATAATCAAAATAATACTGCATTAATTATTGCATGTTCAAACAAATTAGAAAATGTAGCATTAGCCATATTGGGAGTGCCTGGACATGGAAATCCAAATCAAGTAAATACTGATAAAATTACCGCATTAATTTTTGCATGTAACAATAAATTAGAAAATGTAGCATTAGCCATATTGGAAACTCCTGGATATGGAAATCCAAATCAAGTACATAATTATAATAAAATAGCATGGCATTATGCTAAGCAAAATAATATGACAAAAGTTGTTGAAAAATTAGAATTATTGTTCGATCCAATTGTAAAACTTAAATTTATTGATAAAATTCAAACTGTCGATATGAATAGCAAATTAATAAAAAAAAATGCAAAAGGCGATAACATTTTTAGCGGCGAATTTGATGAATTAATTAGCGAATATAATGGTTTGGTATTTATTATAATAAATCCCGATAAAAGTCATACATACTTTTTATTAACAAAAGAAGAATTACAAATGATATTAAATGAATATTTCAAACATAATCCATTATTTCCATGCCGTAATGAATTAAATGAAATACAATTTTATAATATAAAATATATTGTTGGATTTGATGGTTATGTAAAACGTGATTTTATAGACGATATTAATAAAAGCAACGGCATTAGTACTAAATATTTTATGTTAGAACCCATTAATATTGATGGTAAGAAATTAATGTGTAAAGATTCTAACTATAATGATGGGCAAATATATGACATAAAAGCTGTGAATTTGGTAAAAACAATGTCACCGTCATTGTCATCGACATCGTCATCAAAAAAAACATCGCCGGCTTCTAAAAAATCATCATCATCAAAAACACGAAAAAGTCCAAAATAAAAACCATCTAACAACAAAATTCTATATACCCAGTATGTATATAAAATGGCTCGCAAATCTATAAAAAGACGCAATAAAAGACGCGGTACTAGTAAAATGCAAAATCAACAATTTAGTCGCAAATTATTTAAGGCGATTGCAAAAGGTTTAACAAGAAAACAAAAAATATTTGGTGGGGCTGAATTGATGCGATCTGAATTTATAAAAGTAACTAGTAATGGTGCTACTGAATCGGGTAAGCGTAAAATTGATAGTGTTGACTTTATTACAAATGATGAAAGTATTCAACAAGAATTAACTGATTTCAGTAAATTTGCAAAGGATTATTTTAGTCCAAACAACAACGATATTTTAACTTTATATTTACCTGTAATTTTTATTGTAGATAGTAATGGACATCGAACTGGATTAAAAATGATTAATTTTGGAAGTGAACCTGATAATACTGAATTTATTAAATTAAAAGAACAAATTAACGCTGTTACGACTACTGCTGCTGTTTCTGCTAATGTGATTGACAATAGGTTAAATAATGCTTTATCAAATATAGTACCACTTGAAAAAAAATAATAAACAGAAAAAACATAACCAGGAACACCTGAAACAAAACCAAAACCAGCACCATAAACAGTAACACCAGGACAAGTACCAGTAACAGGGAAAAAAGAATGAGAAGTAACACCAGCACCAGGAACAGGCCTATAAACCCAACTCAAATAAAACAATAATATAAACCCACATAAAAATCCACTATTAATTACTTTTATTCAAACAAATATGAAAGTAATTATCGACGAGCGCGAGGCCACTATTTACCAACTCTGCGTTTCCCTACAAACTCAGCTTCCCTCTATTATTCTCGAAAAGCGCGTATTAAATCTCGGCGATTTTATTTTTTCTTCCGACGACGAATCCACCACATACATGCTAATAGAGCGCAAATCATTTTCCGATCTTTTAGCCAGCATCAAAGATGGCAGATATGCCGAGCAATCTCATCGACTCACCCATTGTTATCCTCAAACACATAATACTGTGTATTTGCTCGAGGGTATGATGACTGCGTCTATGTCTGACGCCGACAAACGCAAAATATTTAGCTGTATTGCCTCGTTAAACTATTTCAAGGGGTTTTCGGTGATGCGGACTGTGTGTATGGCGGAAACGGCGCAACAAATCATGTTTATGGCCGACAAAATAGGTCGCGATTTGAAGGATGGCAAACAGGCGAAGTATCTAAATCAAGGTCAAGAAAAGGCGGACGAAGGCGGAGAACAGTCCTACATAAATGTAGAAGGAACTGTATCTACATCTACCACACCATATTGCAGCGTCGTCAAATCGGCAAAAAAGGCCAATATAACTCGCGAAAACATCGGTGAAATTATATTGTGTCAAATACCGGGTATTAGCGCTGTAACGGCGGTATCGTTAATGCGTCCATTTGCCTCATTCGGCGATTTTATTGATAAAATTCGCGCAGAACCGGCCTACTTGGATGGGCTAAAAGTTGACACGGGTTCGGGAAAACCGCGCAAATTGGGGTCAAACATAATTACTGCGATTAAGCAGTTTTTAGTGTAAGAATCACGATAAAAATGTATGATTACTATATAGATGCCTTCTAAAACGCCTTCACCAAAAAGAGGAAAATCTAAACCTAGATATTCAACTAGATATCCTATACAAGATCATACACAAACATTTGCATTTAAATTATATTTATTAGAAGCTGTTGTTTTGCTAAAATTTAGAAAATGTTTTATTGATCGTGACACTGATAGATGCGGTAATTTAAATAACGACTACGAATGGATCAAAGACGAAGTTAAAAACCACTCAGAATTTAATAGCGATAACAAAAGATACAAAAATGCAGAAGCTGTATATAATGCAATAGGAGGAATACATAATTTAAATTATAATAATTTAAATCAAATCAAAAATATGGATGCATATAAAGATTTATTACAAACACATAATAACATTAAAAATAATGAATTCATGGAAAATATAAACAATCAGTTACATAATATATCTCAGTCGAATGCACTACCAAATCATATTAGAAATGTGGCATATATTTTACAAGGCGATGAAGATTTTAAAGGTTTTATTGGCGGTTCTTCTTTAAATAGAGGGTCTCGTAAATTTAAAACGCGTAAAACTAAAACGCGTAAAACTAAAACGCGTAAAACTAACGTCTAACGCTAAATCGGAATCGTGATTTTAGTATAGGCCAAACAATAATATAAAATGCATAAAATATAAATACAATACTGACAATTTGAACTAACGAAGATAAAAATTTGCTGAGTGTGCAAAAAAACGAAGTATCGGTAGCGGCACATCCAACACCAGCAACAACACCTGTATGAAAATTACCTAAACCGAATGAGGAATTTTGTTTTGAAGCGGTTTTTAATCGCATACGGCCTTTATATCCTTCTTCCATAGTTATTATACTATAGTGTATGAAAAAACACTATAGTATGAATAAAAAACATACTCAAAAGAGTAGTTTTTTATTTTGGCTTTAACTCAATTTAATACTGACCATTACCATAAGTCGCATTACCGTATCCATCAAAGTGTTCGTCAGAATCATCAACACCAAAAGTTGCAAAATTGTGACGATTACGCCAGACATCTTCACCCTCGGGAGAAGGAATTAAAAGACAGGGTTTAATTAAAGGATATGTATCTACGGATTCAAAGAATGGCGCCACAAAACTCATGGCATTGCTGCCAAAAGTGATGGCATTGTGTTGGTTTTTAGCATCGGCCTCGCCGGAAGGAATAAGAGAGTAAACGTACATTGTAATTGTAATTGCGATAGTAAATAAGATAATTAATTTTATAACATATATAAAATTAATAAAAAGGGGTTTCAATTTTTAAGGGAAACCTACGGATAGTACCAACGAAGTTGGTACAGTGGAGAGCCGAAGGCTCTCGCTCCCTTAGGATCCCTTCCCTTTCGTTTTTTCGTTTAACCACATAGTGCTTTGTTTTTTATATTATATTTGGTTCCATTAAATATAATAAATAATAAATATATAATTATGTCTGTTATAATTATTGATTTTCAAAAAGATTTGAAAGATGCCAAAAAAACGATTGCAGATTTAGCAAATCGAAAGCAAGAACTATCTGAAATAGAGGATGATAAGGTTAATGTAAATAGGGAACTTGTAGAAGCAGACCAAAATTATTCGGAATTAAAACGATTGTTGCAATTATATAAACGTGATCCTACAAATCCACAATTTGTTGAATTTGCAAATATATCAAAAGAAGACATAAATTCTGCAAAAAAAAGGTTGATTGATGCATCAGAATTATATGATGACATAAAAGATGAATTTAATAGAATTACAGAAATTATTGGAGAACATAAATCTTATTTAAGAAATTTTTCAAACAATTATAAAAATTTTATAAAAACTTTGCCAGATGATAACACGTTTAAAGGTAAATTAAAACTAGAATTTATGAAAATTGCAAATAGATATGGTAATCCATATGATATTGATTTAGATTATGAACAAGCAATTCAACAACATGAAGAAGGAATAAAACATATGGACGTATATGAAAGCCTTAGAACAGGTCGACGTCCATTACATGAACAAGGTATTCGGGCAGCTATTGCATCAAGTCTTTATAACCCGCATTCAACTATGAACGTCAATAATTATGTAAAGCAAGATGAATTAAATGAAACAAAAAGTAAAATTAGAAAAAGTATTTTAACACGCAAAAGTTTATCGCCAAATAAATTAAAAAAATATGGTGTAACACGTAGTGCTGGAGGAGGCAAAAATAAAAGTTATAAAAATAAGAAAAATCAAAATAAATAATATTTTAATTTGCGAGGTATAAATTAAAAGGAGGGGGTCCTAGGGGGCGAGCGCCGTAGGCGCTCCACTTGCAGCAACGAAGTTGCTGCTTAAACCTTGGTTCCCCCTAAAAAATTGAATAACATCTCAAAAGAATTTATATGTGTTAAAACAATTAATACATATAAACATTTATAGAATTTTCAAACATGTCAAGCAAACTTACAACTGTCAAAAAGTTACGTATGGTGCCAACTCATGATTTCCGTTTATTTCACTTCGACGTTCTAAATATAGCAAAAAGCGAGTTAGATCCTACACAAGCAGCGGCAGCCGGCACTTCATCCGATGAAGACAAAGATGCCTCGAAAAAACGCAAAGTCGATGACAAGCAATTCATCATACAAATGTATGGCATTAATGAACAGGGCGAGACCGCCTGCATTTATGTTGAGGATTTCGAGCCATATTTCTATGTGAAAGTCGCGGATACCTGGTCCGATTCAAATATGCACGGATTTGTTCGCGAAGTCAAACAGGCAATTGGCGATTATTATGCGTCGTCGATTACCGATTTTCAAATGGTTGAAAAACAGAAGTTATATGGGTTCGAGGGTGGGAAGAAGTCGAAATATGTACGATTAATGTTTAAGAACATGTCGGCGCTAAGTAAGGTGAAATCGCTGTGGTATGTGAAGGATTCACGGGGTAAACGATGCATGTGTTATTATAAGACGAAACAGGGTAAAATGCAATATAATAAGCAGACGCCCGCGTATTTAGTCGGAACCGAGTTATATGAGGCGAATTTGTCGCCGTTATTGCGATTCTTCCACAACAATGCGATTTGGCCAAATGGCTGGGTGCGTGTTGCTGGACGCGATACGGGTATTCATACAACATCATGTAAGCACGAGTTTATTGTAACACAGCGTAACTTAACGCCGTTGCCAGATAAGGAATCGGCGACTCCCTATAAGATTATGAGTTTTGATATAGAGGCCAGCAGCAGTCACGGCGATTTCCCATTGCCGAAGAAGACTTATAAGCGGTTGGCGATTAACATTATGGATGCCATTACGAAAATGGATAGTAAAGATTTAGATAAGGAATGTTTAACCGAGTTCTTGCAAAAGGCATTTCGCGCGGCTTTCGGCCATGGTGTATGCGATGGAATCGACTTGGTTTATCCCAAAAAAGGCGCGTGCAACTTGGGCTATGTAAACGCGATCATAGATTATGTATTGCGGACTTCGCTGGCGGATGCATCCAAATCACAAACCGCCGAAACGGCGAGACTATTAACATTAGATAATATGTTTGAAAAGATGAAATCTGCGGCTGCTGCCACGGTAAATGCCGAAGTAGAAGCAATGGAAGACGATAAAGACGACGATGCCGAAGAAGCCGAAGTGGTTTCGGAATCAGAGGAAGAAGATGAAGAATTAGATGCGGCAATCGCAACTCCAGCGACCAGTTTTAGCGGCTTAATCAAGCCCCGAAAAACCGCGGCAAAACCGAAAATATACATCACCGATGTTTTATTAAATCCGGAAGTAGAACGCGAAGACAAAATCAAGCAACTAGACGAATTGTTGACGATTACTTTTCCTACATTAAAGGGTGACCAAATCACCATGATTGGCTCGACGTTTCTGCGTCAAGGGGAAAAAGAGCCATATTTGAATCATTGTATTGTGTTGGGGTCGTGCGAGCCGGTGGAGGGCGCGACAATTGAGGCGGTCCCATATGATTGGAGCAGCGACACGGCTCCGGAAAACGTGGATCTGGAGCGCGAGGTACTAATGCGGTGGCGCGACTTGATTATGCGCGAAGACCCTGATATTATTATTGGATACAACATATTTGGGTTCGATTATGAGTTTATGTTTCGGCGGGCGGAGGAAACCCGTTGTGTGGAGGAATTCTTGTGTGTTTCGCGTAAACATGGAGAGCTATGCGCAAAGCGCGACAAGTTCGATGCATCTGTATTGGAAATAGAGCAGACAAAAATCGCGATTGCCAGTGGCGAATACGATTTGCGATACATCAATATGGGTGGCAGATTACAGGTAGATATGTATAACTATTTCAGACGCAATTTCAATTTGTCGTCATACAAATTAGATGACGTGGCCTCGCAAAATATCAGCGATGAAGTATCGAAAGTGGCCAATTGCATATATAATGGGGAGCCATGTACCGAATTAATGACAAAGAATTTGACGGGATTACATAAGGGCGATTTCATACATATTGAATTGAGCTCATTTACGTCGGATTATTATGTTGCACCAGGATTAACCCAGGGTCAGACCCACAGTCAGACCAAATTCGTTGTATTGGACATAGTGGAAAAGGAAGGCGGCGGTAAAGCGCTTGTCATTGCTGGGCATCATGAACAAAACATTGACAAGTCGAAGAAGATTCGCTGGGGTATGGCGAAGGACGATGTGAGTCCACAAGACATTTTCAGAATGTCTAAGGGTAGTGACTCGGAACGCGCAATAGTGGCGAAATACTGTATTCAGGATTGCAATTTGGTGCACCATTTGATGCGCAAAATCGACGTGATGACCGAGTACATGGAAATGGCCAATTTGTGTTCGGTGCCGATCAGCTATTTAGTGTTTCGTGGTCAAGGAATCAAGTTGACCAGTTATGTGGCGAAGAAATGCATGGAAAAGGGCTATTTGATGCCCGATTTAGAAAAAGTGTTATCGGATGGCGGTTATGAAGGCGCGATTGTGTTGCCACCAAAGACGAAGATTTACGTCGACGAGCCGGTGGCATGCGTCGACTATTCGTCGCTGTATCCGTCGTCGATGATTAGTCAAAATTATTGTCATAGCAGCAAAGTGTGGGCCAAAGAATACGATTTGATGGGCCAACTGGTAAAAGAAGAAGGAATCAAGGATGCCAAGGGCAACTACATATATTATGGCCTGCCCAACTACACTTATGTAGAGGTGGAATTCGACACTTTTGAGTGGCGGCGTAATCCGGCAAATCCGGCAGCAAAAGCGCAGAAAACAAAGGTTGGAAAGCGTGTTGTGTGTTGGGCACAGTTGCCGAATGGGGAGAAGTCGGTGATGCCTAGTATTTTGATGGAGCTATTAAAAGCCCGCGAAGACACGAAGAAAAAGGCGAAAAAGGTGGCCAAAGAGGACCCATTTATGGCGAATATTTTAGACAAAAGACAGCTGGCATATAAGGTTACTGCAAATTCGTTGTATGGCCAGTGTGGTGCACGTACATCGACATTTTATGAAAAAGATGTAGCTGCATCTACGACTGCATCTGGACGCATGTCGATTACATATGCTCGAAGTATTATAGAGGAGATTTATGCTAATCGGGTTTGCGATGTAAAGAACGCGAATCATAATATGGTTATGACGAATGCCGAGTATGTATACGGCGATTCTGTTGCATCATACACACCAGTATATGTAAAAGTTAATAACGAAGTTCATATTTGCACTATTGACCAATTGGCTTCCCGTTTTGGGAACGATAGATGGCGTATATGTGAAGAGCCAGGAAAACAGGAAAAAGAGGTGTGTGAATTAGAGGGAGTAGAAACCTGGACAGATAAAGGATGGACAAGTCTACGTCGTGTTATTAGACACGCATTGGCGCCGCACAAGAAAATGATGAGAATATTAACTCATACAGGTTGTGTTGATGTAACGGATGATCATTCACTTGTGAGAGCCGATGGCACGGAAGTATCACCGAAAGATGTGATTGTTGGAACGGAATTATTACATAATAATGTTGATGCAATTAATTCTAATTCTTGTAAAATCAGTGAAGAAGAAGCACAGATTATGGGATTCTTCTTTGGTGATGGAAGTTGTGGATCATATAATTGTGTATCTGGAAAAAAGAATTCATGGGCATTAAATAATGCCAACGATTTTATCAATGATATTTATTTGGAATTATGCCAAAAAGTATATCCAGAATTTGAATGGAGTATATTAGATACCATTGGCAGTTCTGGTGTTTATAAGATTTGTCCTAAAAATAATACTTATGGTTCTATTCGCGATTTTGTAAATAAATATAGATCATTGATGTATTTTGACAACCATAAAATTATTCCAACACAAATATTGAATGGTAGTTTAGAAATTAAACAGGCATTTTGGAGAGGATTATATGATGCCGATGGCGACAAGGATGTAAATGGTTATATTAGAATTGACCAAAAAAGTCAAATTAGCGCTGCAAATATTGCATATTTAGCTAATAGTTTAGGCTATAAAACGTCAATAAATACAAGAAATGACAAACCAGATATTTATAGAATTACTATGACAAAACTATCACAAAGAAAAAATAGTAATGCAATTAAGAAAATTAACGATATTGCCTATACAGGTTATGTGTATGACTTGACTACCGAAAACCACCATTTTGCGGCTGGTGTTGGAAACATGATTGTGCATAACACGGATAGTGTATTCTTCATTTTCAACTTAACAAATGTAGAAACAGGCGAAAAAATCGTCGGCAAAGATGCGCTGGAAATCACCATCGAATTAGCACAAGAAGCCGCACATTATGCAACCATGTTTCTTAAACCGCCGATGAACTTGGCTTATGAGAAAACGCTGATGCCATTTGCCCTGTTATCGAAGAAACGTTATGTTGGAATGCTTTATGAAGATGACCCAAATTCATGTTATTTAAAAATTATGGGCCTTTCATTAAAACGCCGCGATAGTTGCGATTATTTGAAGGACACTTATGGCCAAATTATTAACCTTGTAATGAAGGGTGGCAACATCATGGATGCAATTACCTATTTGAATACCAGTTTACAAAACTTGATTGATGGCGCGGTTCCAACAGAAAAGTTAGAAATCACAAAAGCCCTGCGCGGATATTACAAAAATCCGCAGCAAATCGCACACCGCGTATTGGCGGATCGTATTGGTCAGCGAGACCCAGGCAATATGCCGAAACCGGGCGAACGTATGCGATTCTTGCATGTAGTAAACCAAGACCGAAAAGCGCTGCAAGGCGACAAAATCGAGACGCCGGAATATATCCAACAGGCCAAATTGAAAATCGATTATGATTTCTATATTACAAATCAGTTGATGAAGCCGATTTGCCAATTCATGGGATTGGCGCTGGACCAAATATGGAAAAACATGGGTAAATTGACGGCAACACAAAAACACAAACAAGAATTGGCGGCTTTAGAACGCGAATATAGCGACTTCGAAACGTTTATTAAGAAAAAGGAGAAGTTGTGTTCGGAAAAAGTCAAGACATTATTGTTTGACAAGTATTTACTGCAAATTAAGAATATGAATGCGCGAAATCAGCCGATTACGAATTTCTTCACAAAGACGGTTAAGTGAAACGGGTGAAACGAGTAAAAAAGTAAAGAAGTAAAGAGAGAGATATTTTAATTATAACGTTTTTTTTATACAACTATAATTAGTTATATAAAATATTATTATTTATGATTGAACTCTAGCACGACACACAGGACATCGTTCATGGCGTCGCAGCCATTCTGTTATGGCCGATGTTTTAAAAATATGCCCACATGTTCGGATTTTAGTGATATAATCACCTTCACGGAATGCATCAAGTGTAATAGGACATATAGTGGCGTTTCCATTTTCGCCTGGTACATATACAGAGTTTGTAGTATGACGCCGAATATTTTCTTCAGATAGACCAGTTTCAGCATTTATGTTTGCAGAGCCGGCTTGACGTAATCCACCAAATAGTGTTGATATATCGATGGTCATGTCAGGAGGTCGTGTTTGCTGATCTAATAGCTGAACTAGAGTATTCATGTTTGACAAATATTCGCGATGAGTGGCGGTAACAAGCCGCGCAATATCCAAAACTTGTGCATTTGCGGTACTATTGGGATCGGGTTGCGATAGTAATTGCATTAAAGCACGCGTTAAATTCGGTGTATTTCCACTGATATCCATGTTGTTTTTTTAAACCTTTGTATTTTATAATACAAATATATTTATGTAATTTTATTTGGTATTAAAAAACAATAAATAAAAGATACTTGCGCTTATAAAATTTACACATTGGGGTTTATGATATTATAGTAACAACATTATCATCTCCCATCGGTCTTTCAAAATATTTCGAATACACATTATATGCAATCGCCGGCACTTTATGTTCCGTTCTTACAGCATTATTAACACGCCCATCTAATACACACCACATTATGGTCGCAGCAACACCACATTCCCGCGCCAAATCAAACCACACTTGTCTACTTTCTTTCGACGCATGAGTCGCATCTACGACCACCCGTTTACTATCTAACAATTGCTGTTTTATATCTTTCATCACTATTGCCGACGTTAATTTGCGACTAGACGGCAATTCATCTTGTGAAAATCTCACAAAACCAAAGTCTTTTTCTAACCTTTTACTAACGGCCGTTTTCCCACTACCCGGATTACCCATCATAATAACTAATTTTACTTCTGGATCAGGAATCGCCGTTTCAAAATTCGAACCAAATACCTCTATAGGAGTCTTGAATGGCAACCCAGCATTGTGCGCAAATACTTTATCTGCGTCGCCCCATCTATATTGCGGCTGCGCCGCGGTGGGCCCTACAGCATCCCCACAATAAAACAACAATTTGACACCTTCACCATATGTAGAGCGTAATAGCTCAATAAATCCCACATCGGGCTTTCTAAAATGATTTTGTTTGTGGGCAATTAACACACATAATTTATTGTTGAACATGGCATTAAAGCGCTGTAACATGCGTAATTTGGCTTCTGTAAGATGACTTTGGTTGGATACTATAACGACCAAAATGGAACGGGCGATGTATTTCTTTATTTGGGATTCGACACCGTATAATAAGACAAAATTATCGGGATTTGATTCGGCACGGAAACCTTCGCGACCGTCGGCTTTGACTGCTAAAGTGCCGTCGAAATCAAATAATACGCATTGTTTGACGGATTTACGTTTAGGAAAAATGGCTATATAGTCTTGATTTTCAAACATAGTAAGGGAACTAATAGTTCCCTTAAGATCCCTCCTTTTCTATAAGTCAATTTTTTAAGGGGGCCGTGCCCCAAGGTCGCAACTTCGTTGCGACCTCCCGAAGGGAGGCTGGAAGCCAACTACGTTGGCTTCTGTTGCCCCTTAGGATCCTCTCGTACCTCGTTATTAACAAAGTTAATGGCTCGGAGTGCTAAGGTTATAAAATCACTATTGGGACCTATTTTTAAAAACAGTTATGATAGTAAATTTTCAAACAGTCATATTAATATTGTTTGAAATTCGCGAGCGAAGCGAGCATATTTAATAAATCACTATTGGGACCTATTTTAAAAAAATATATGATAGTAAATTTTTAAACAGTAATAATATTATTGTATGAAAAGAGAAAAACTAAAAATTCCTTAAAAATATTAGGACTCCGAGCCATTAACGAAGTTAATGGCAAGGTAAAGGAAGGGTCCAAGGGCAACAGAATCCTGCTTTGCAGGATTCCAGCAGTTCGGAGAAGCTTTGCTTCTCCTTGGAACGTAGTTCCCCTTAAAAAAATTGAATTATAATAAAAGGAAGAATCTAAAGGAAACTAATAATTTCCTTTATACAATAATGATTACCAATACTCACTATAAATCAAACGGTCATACAGGATTACGTAATTTAGGTAATACGTGCTTTCTTAATTCCTGTATACAAATCTTATCAAACACCCATGAATTACATTCTCTATTATACAAACCCGGATTCACATCAAAAATGAATGTCACTAAAAACGACACCATCATTTTCAGAGAATACAAAGAACTCACCGAAATAATGTGGTCCGGCAACGGCGAGGTCGATCCCCGTAAATTTGTCATGGCTGTTCATCAAGTTGCCAGTCAAAAAGGCATAGAAATCTTCACTGGATGGGCTCAAAACGACGTCACTGAATTCCTCCGTTTTATCGTAAATTGTTTTCACAATTCCGTCGCACGACCCGTCATAGTAAATATCAATGGAACCCCCAAATCTAACATGGATCGCCTAGCAGTACAGTGTTTTACTATGTTACAAGAATCCTATAAAAAAGAATATTCGGAATTAATCGAGATGTTTTACGGCATTATGGTATCCGAATTAAAAAGCGTAACCAACGGTACTATACATTCACTAAAACCCGAGCAATATTTCATTTTGGACTTGCCTATTCCAACAACAACGACTCAAATAACATTAACCGATTGTTTTCGCGAATTTGTCAAAGAGGAATTAATGACCGGCGATAGTGCCTGGTTTAATGAAAAAACAGGTCAAAAAGAAGACGTAAAAAAGCGCATGCGATTTTGGAATTTCCCCAAAATATTAGTTGTCACATTAAAGCGCTTTGACGTCGCATATAATCGTATTTCAAAAAACGGGGTGCTGGTCAATTTTCCTTTAAGTGATCTTGATTTATCTAGTTTAGCCGAGGATTATGAGTCAAACAAATATGTGTATGACCTATACGGGGTAAGCAATCATATTGGCGGTGTAAACGGTGGACACTATACTGCCTTTGTGAAACGTAAAACCGGCGACTGGGTTCATTTCAATGATTCCCATGTGACACCTATTGCAGATCCCGCGCAAATCATTACTCCGATGGCCTATTGTTTGTTTTATCGTATGGTATAATATATAGATTAGTATATTATGAGTTCCAATACAGATTTAAAAACCCAGGCAAATAGTGCCATTGTAAATACAAAAACAGAAACCACAGATAAAAAAACTACTGTTCATGTTGAATTTAATACTACGGCCATGATAATGACTATTGCCTTTTTAGGAATATATATGGCCATATATGCTTTTTTGGGAATGATACATAGTGTTAATGATACCGCCGCTGTTGCAAAGGATGGCTCTGCTGACACATATGCTGCATTGACTGTGTTGGTTCTTCTTGGACTACATGCAATTAATACGGGAACCAGCTTTACAGAATATTTTGACGTCGCAAAAGACTATTTTGCCAACCCATATACTGTAGTGCAAATTGCCATCTTTGCGGCGTTGTTTTCCGGTGTAACCTCTTTATTACAAATTAAAACATCGGGTCCTACAAAAGCCATATTGTTAGTAATAGTGCTGGGTGCCATTCAAGTTGCGCGCATTTTTTTCGGTATTGATCTAATTCAGTGGGTCAGAGATTTTTTTAGTGGGACGACGCTAAAAACCGAAGAAACAGAAAAACCAGGAGAAAAGCCGAAAGAAAAAGTCCCTACATCTAATGTAGAAGAAACACCCGCAAAAAAAGACGAAGTCTTTAATATTTCCAACAATTTATATACTTACGAGGACGCCCAGGCTGTTTGCAAATCATATGGTGCCCGATTAGCCACTTATGATGAAATCGAAGATGCTTATACAGCCGGCGCCGAATGGACTTCCTATGGCTGGAGCGATGGCCAACATGCGTATTTTCCTACCCAAAAAGCGACCTGGAATGAGTTGCAAAAAGTCAAAGGTCATGAACACGATTTAGGACGTCCTGGAGTCAATGGTGGCTATTTTGATAATCCTAAAATCATGTTTGGTGCCAATTGCTATGGTGTAAAACCACCGATGTCTGCCGCCGATAAAGCATTAATGGAGTCTAAAAAACATCGTATTTATCCTAGCACACCTGAAGAACAATTGTTGGATAAAAAAGTGGCATTTTTCCAAGAACACCGTGATAAATTGATGGTAGTTAGTGCTTATAATAATGAGAAATGGTCTCGTATGTAAAAAATTGATTAAATAAAACAATACAAAAAAATACAATAAAAAATACAACAATACAACAATACAACATAAAAAAATGGAAAACATTCGTCCTGCCATTAAAGAATATAAAATGAAACGTGAAGAACATATTGAATCAGAAAATAAAAAAGAAAGGTTAAAAGATGCAATTATAAATAAAGAAATAAGAAGAGAATGCAGTGAATTGTATAAATTATTTATTAATACAATTCAAAATGAGGTTCCAAAAGACATTAAGGAATGTGATTATAAAAATAATAATAATTATAACATTTGTAATTATGGACATATATATATTTTGAATAATAAAATAAAGTTTCCATATATGTTAAAAAAATATGGAAATCTTAGTCGTAAATGTAATAATAGTACTATGACTTGTTCTGATAATTTGTCTTCAAATATACTAAAATTAGATGATTATTGTTATGAATTTAATGAATTAAATATAAAATTAATTCAATTCAAAACCGGTTTAAATATATCATACCCAACGGTATTTGTTGCATCTGAAGAAATAAAAGATGAAAATGTAGATTATAATAAATTAAATTTTAATTATAATTTTAGTTTTTGTGTATCATTAAAATAAATTATAACATTACAAATAAATTTTATTATATGTGTTTATTTTTAATGTTATTTTAATTCACTTCCATTAAATTGTTTGAATATAAAGATTCAACGATGGAAGATGTTGGTTTACTAGTTGTCCAATTATCATTATTATACGAGCTACCAGACAATGAATAATTATTTGAATATCCTACATATGTTGCATCATTAAGTGTTGGAATCATTTTCGAATAACCGTGTAATGTAGGAATTTGCTCTTTAATAATTTCTAATGGCAAAGTACCATTAATATGCTTTATAACAATATCACGTTTATATCGTTCTTCTGAAATTTGCTTTTTAAAAATATCGTGTTGTTTTCTTTGTTCTGGAGTCAATTCTAATAATAACATATTCGCCGGTTCACTAATTTCAGTTATTTTAATATCTTTACTATCTTTACTATCTTTACTATCTTTACTATCTTTACTATCTTTACTATCTTTATTATCTTTACTATCTTTACCATCTTTATTATCTTTATTATCTTTACTATCTTCACTATCTTCATCAAAATCCGATAGTAATTCTGTTTGATCGTCATTTACAACAGCCTTATCAACATAATTTAAATACTGTTCAATAGCCCCATCAATATTATTAAAATTCTCAAACATAATACGACTCATTTCAGCCGGTGTAATTTTATATTCTTCTGTTTTACGAATTATATCGCGATTACTATCCGATAGAGAAATATCATAAAAGAATTCTAACATCCGCACAATAGTATTGTATGAACAACATTTAAATTTGGCAATAATATCAATGCGACCAGGACGAATTAATGCAGTATCAAGCGAATCCGGATAATTAGAAGTCATAATTACTATTCGTCCAGGCATTTCTAACACACCATCTAATAAATTCAACAAGAAAGATAAATCAATTTGATGCTTATCATCGTCTTCTGTCGGGGTTTTATTTAAATTACTTCGCTGTTTTACTATATCACTTTGACAATCAATGTCTTCTAATACATAAATGCGTTGATTTAGTGGAATACAAAATGGCTCACCAGATTCTAATTGTACCATTTCATTAAAAAACAAATTTTCTAATTGCGTTTTCGTTATATCATTGTTTAAATTAATGTTGAAAATATGTCTGTTGGTTTCGTTGGCCAGACATTTAATAGTCGATGTTTTGCCCGTTCCCGGTTTGCCCGATAGTAAAAGTCCCAGCGAATAAGGAATTCCTTTTTCATCATACCACGCCTTATTATTTACGAAAAAATTCACACGATTTTTAATGACATCAATGTCTTCGCCAAACAAATTGCTGAATTTGCGATTTGTACTAAACCGCTTCATAGTAAATGACATTTGCTGTGGCAACCGCGAATAGTCTTTTTTTGTTGAACCATTCATACCCATCGTTTTCATGGCATTTTTCGGCATCATATTAAAATAACATTTTGCATTTCCCAATTTGTTTTTTTGTGCCAATACATAATTGTTTTTCGTGTTTTCTAAAAAAGTGCGCAATTCATCCACCGTTTTTCCAAAACTGTAAATTTCTAATTGTTGAATCGGCATTTGTTGTGATGATCCCGAAGACGATGACCCAGTGTTCATATATGTTGTTTGTGATTCTAATTCATTACTTTGCGTCATAATCGCATAAATATCAGATTGAATCTCTATTACGTCTTTTTGATTTAACATATAATTTTTGTTTTTGTAACTTACATGTAAAGTGTTTCGGCAATTTGTTACATAATCCATTAATGCTTGTCCTATAACATTATCTTGATCTCCCACACGAATAGTAAGTGTAATGGATGATTTTTTTTGTTTTACTATATTGTTAATAGTAACCGTTGTATTTAATTGTTGTGTGTATTTATTAATATTGTTTGATATATATGTTGTATAAAACATGCTTACTATAATAGGTAAATATTTCATCACAAAATCGATGAATTGTGTGGCAGCCAGCAAATAAATGGATTCATACATACCTTTTTGCCCGGTAGAGTTCATGCTTTTCATCATAAACATTGTCGTCATTTGTGATTTTATGAGATCCATAAAATTACCATTGTTTGATATGTGTTGTGGAGAGTTCATTATAGTATGGGATACTGATACTATCTGAATTAAATTACTATTTATATTGTTGTTATTTATTTTATTAGATTACAAAAAAATTGATAAAAGATAATTATTTTAACAATTTAAACAAAACACCAGTAATTATTTAGTATTAGAAATGACCACAAATAATAAAGATAGTAACGACACTTCTTTTGAAATTCCTACAATTCAAATAGAGATCATCGAGCCGATGCCGGTAAATGATCCTATACCTGTAAATACTGCATTAGGCAAATGCGAACATGGAACTACTCGATATTTCTGTGTTTTTTGCGGTGGCAAAGGGCTATGTATGCATCAAAAAAATAAATACTATTGTAGGCAATGTAGGGACTTAAAAACAGGAAAAGAAAAAGAAACAGAAGCTAATGCTAACGCTGAATCTACACCTACAAATGTAGAGAAAAAACGCAAAATAAAAAAACAACAAAAATGCGTCCATGATAAACCAGCTGGAAGTTGTATTACATGTAATAGTTGCCCCCATGGCAAATTGAAATCCGGCTGCAAAGAATGCAAGGCCTGTCCACACGGCAAATTTAAAACCGGCTGCAAGATGTGTAATGGGTGTCCACATGGCCGTCTAAAACGCAATTGTGCGACTTGTGGTGGAGCTAACATATGCCCACATGGTATCGTTAAATATACCTGTATTATTTGTTGGAGCTGCGTCCATGGCAAAGTTCGCAATATGTGCGCTGAATGTGGCGGGTCGGCACTATGTGTCCATAGTGTCCATCGTACCAATTGCGGTGTGTGCGCGGCATGCACACATGGCAAAATCGCCAAAAACTGCAAAGTGTGCGCCGGTTGCGAGCACGGCAAAAACAAATATAATTGCAACCAATGCAATCGATGTCCCCACGGCGAAACCAAATATGGCTGCGACATATGCAACCTGTGTGATCATGATAAAAACCGTCATAAATGCAATACGTGCACTGGATGCGAACATGGCCGACAGCGTCAAGCATGCGTCCAATGCAGTGGATGTGAACATGGTAAGCTCAAATCCAATTGTGTGACTTGCGGCGGCGTCAATATATGCGAACATCGCAAAATCCGCTCTATATGTTCGGCGTGCGGAGGCAGTCGAATTTGCACTCATGGAAAACAACGTCATACATGTGCAGCATGCGGCGGCTCACTGATTTGTGAGCACGGAAAGCAGCGACAAGCGTGCATCGAATGTAGTGGATGTATGCATGGAAAACTGCCGCCGTATTGTAAACCATGCGGCGGCGCGGCCTTGTGCCGCGCCTCTTGGTGCGAAACCATCGGTAATCCCCGTTACGAAGGCTATTGTGTTTATTGTTTTACTAATCTTTTCCCAGACAAGCCCATGACTCGCAATTATAAAACAAAAGAATTCGCGGTTGTCGATCATGTCAAACACACATTTGCCGATTTTACTTGGATTGCCGATAAGCGCGTTGCAGATGGCTGTTCGAATAGAAGACCCGATTTACTGGTCGATCTAGGTTCACACATTATTATTGTAGAAGTTGACGAAAACAAACACACCAATTATGAATGTAGTTGCGAAAATAAACGGCTAATGCAGCTGTCACAGGATTTATCACACAGGCCTATTGTATTTTTGCGATTTAATCCGGACGAGTATACCGGAGTTGATGGTGTGCATCATAAGTCCTGTTGGAAAATGAATCGCACGACTGGTGTATTGAGCATTAATAAAACGATGGAAAAAGAATGGAAGCAGCGATTGGCTGTATTAGTTGAGCAAATCAAACATTGGTCTGAACATCCTACAGAAAAAATGGTAGAGATTATAGAACTATTTTATTAATTAAGGGAACCTAAGGTTCAAGGCTTAAGCCAAGAAGGTCGAGCACCTACGGTGCTCGCATCCCTTAAAGTTTTCGCTATGCGAAAACGACGTTCGCGCCATGCGCGAACTATTCCTTCCTCTATAATAAGATACTTCCTCCATTATAAAATATATATTTACGGATTAGCGATGAAAGGTGTAAGCCCATTACAAAAAAGTAATAATATGATGCCCAATGGAGGCAACGGCGTGCATCAACATATGATATTCGGTGGCCTGACAACTATCTTGGCTAAAACACATAGTGTCCGTCATAAATCCAACATAATATAGTAATCCACACATCAAAAACAACATAATTACTGTATTACTAAGGGCTGTTTGTTTTTTATGAACGGTAAAAGACGTTCCGCCTTTATTTTGTGTTTTTTTCCAAAATACATAACCACCATATAAAATAACAGCAATTAAGGCGATTTTATCAATAATGCAAGACCATTCACTATAATGTGAATGGTGATATAGTGAAGTGCAAGTCAAAAATAAAAATAATGCGGCGTAAATAGAATAGCCCATTGCCATATTTATGATAGCGTTAGATGCAAAAAAAGTAGAACTAAATACTAAAAGGGGATTCATACATAATTATTATAGTGGGGTATAATAATTGTGCGTAATTATATTTAAAAAATTGAACCATAATTTATATGTTTTTATATGTTTAATAAAAAGATATAAAAACAAAATGCAAAAGCAACGCTCTGATTTTCAAATTCTGTGTGAAAATGGTGCCTTAGATGCCGCCAAAGATCACTATCGCATCTATCATAAACCCGGCAAAACCCCCATATGCAATCCCGATGTCACTTTTATTCAAACATGTGCAAATGGCCACATTGCTGTTGCTGAATGGCTATTAACTGTTTATCCCTCTATTAACATATCCGTCGAATCCGAACTCGCGTTTCGCAACGTATGTTTTCGCGGACAATTACAAGTTGCCAAATGGTTACTATCAATTAAACCCGACATCAATATTAAAGCCAACTCCAATTATGCATTTAAGCGCGCTTGTTCTAATGGGCATCATGAACTGGCCAAATGGTTATTAACAGTTTGTCCTACAATTGAAATTGGCGACGAAAACCATTGGGCATTTCGATATTCCTGTATGAATGGACACGAAGATGTGGCGTTTTGGTTATTACCCATTGCGCCTATAAGCGATGCAGCGGTCGATGACGCGTTTTATTGGGCTTGTGTGAACGGTCACTATAGTATTATGAAGCGGTTATTACAGCATGACCCACATATTAATTTATGTATAAGAGGCGGATCCATATTTGCGGCGGCTTGTCAAAAAGGACATTTGAAAGTGGCTCAGCTACTATATATTTTGCGGCGTGATTTCATACATATGTCTGAAACCGTATTTGTCTTTAGCGATGCTTGTGCGCATGGTCATCTCGATGTTGCGCATTGGCTCGTCTTAATTAAACCGCTCGAACAGCCGATTTACGATTCATTTCATAAGACTGAAGGTGCCATTATAGTGGAAAACACTAATTCGGGTCGAAACAAAATAGTAAAAAAGGGAATGATTACTATTGCTGAATTTGAATTGGCGTTTCGACTGGCATGCGAAAACGGGCATTTACTTACTGTGTATTGGCTATATCAGAAAAATCCGAGTGTCGATATTTCCTCTATGAATGAAAATGCATTTCGCCGGGCTTGTGCAAACGGACATTTGCAAGTCGCACAATGGCTACTACAAGTAAAACCGACGATTGATATACGCGCTGACTATGATTATGCGTTTCGCTGGGCTTGTGCAAATGGGCATGCGCATGTGGCAAAATGGTTATTAAGTGTGTGTCCTACAATTGATATGGCGGCGGAGGATAATTTTGCCTACATTCGAGGGTTGGATGGAGGGCATAAAGAAGTGTTGGAATTGTTGCGATTGTAAGATTTATGAATCGACTCGTAAGATTTATGAATCGACTCGTAAGATTTATGAATCGACTCATAAAGATCTATGGATCGACTCATAAAAAAAACAATAATTATTGCAATGTTTTTTCTTTGCAAGGTTTTTTACTCATCGTTGTTTTCAAATTCAGCAAATACGGTAGCACCCAGCAAACATTTGCCTATTAATGGTTTATGATTGGGTTGTGTGTCTTCTTCATCGTCATCGTCCTCATCTGCATCCTCGTCTTCGTGTGCATTTTGTATAGTCTTTTGTGTTTTTTTCGCTTTATAAACTTCTTCCCATTCGGTGTCTTCACCATTATAGCGATTTGTGCAAGTAGATAAAATATCATAATTTTCCCTTTTGTAAAACGCCCGCCGTTTTATCCACTGTTTCGAAAAAGGTTCATGTGTATCCACTATATCGACCACTATAGGCTGCTCGTGATCCGACCGCAAAATCCGTCCTACAGATTGCTCGATGTCCGTCTTCGGCGTCACCATAATCAGCGTACATAGTGTCTTGATATCCAGCGCCTCCGCCGCCATCGCATACGTAGCAATTACTACCTGTTTTTCCTCCGTCTCTTTCAAATTGGCCTCTTTCATACCACCAATATAGTATCCTACACTAGCAATTTGACGGTCTCTTATGGCATCATGAATGTAGGTAAGCACGTTTTTATTATGCGCGATTACCATGATTTGCTGATGCGCGTTTTCTTTAAATAGGTCAGACACAACCTGTATGACAAATTCCGTGCGTGGAATATGCCCACATAATTTCGATATCATAGTGCTAAACGCCGGATTTCCACGAAAATCATATTCCACTGTATTAAAATCGCGATCATTGCTTTTGTATTGAATGGCCCGTACCTGCACATTTCTCTGCTTTTTCTGCGCTATTTTGTAGACGATTTCACCCAAAAACATCTTAAATACATATGTAGTGCCGTCTTTGCGGTCCATAGTAGCGGACAATCCAAGCGTGTATTTCGGCACTATTTTAAACAAGGCGCATGAAAACACCTCCGAGCCGATATGATGGACTTCATCAATCAACACCATCCCAAACGAGGAAAACACGCCATCGTCGTAATCTTTCATAGAGAGCGATTGTAGCATGCCCAAAACCACGTCTTTGCCCTCTACATCGATGATGGGGCCTTGTATGCGCCCGACCCGCGCCGTGGGTAAATATTGCTGGATGCGCTCGATCCATTGATTTAACAAGAATTCTTTATGAACAATGATGAGCGTTTTTTTGCGCATTACGGACACGATATTTAGGGCAACGGTTGTTTTACCATAACCGCAGGGGAGATTAACCAAGCCGCCGCTGATGCCAGTGATTGCACAATCGGCCACTGTGCGCCTGTATGCAGCCACAACTTCCTCTTGATAATCGCGTAGTGTGCCCGAAAAAGGTACATCGATGTCGTTGCCTTCGGGGATTTTAGTGGCCGCTGGGGGTCCAAAATGGGACACCCCGAAAAATCGAGGTACATACAGTTTTGACGTGGATTCGCGATATGCCGGAAATGTGACGGTTGTTCCTAAACTAATACCGGGCGTATATGGTTTCACATTTAGTGTGTTTTTGATAGTTTCTATTTGAACGTCGGTTAATCCGGATTTGGGAATGGTGTAGCCTTTGGGTCCTAGATAGGCCCCGATTTCTGCTCCTTTTGGAAAATCTGCAAATAAATCGGCGACGGCTTCTTTGTTTTTTACATTAATTGGTTTTTTTTCAGAGACTGGTTTTTTCTCGGGAACGGTTTTTGGTTTCTTTTCATAGACCGATTTTTTTATAAAAGGAGCCTTTTTCGAAACATCTTTTGCAACAGTTGTTGCCTCTGGCACAGATGCAGTAGCATCTAACACAGACACAGACACAGGCATAGTAGTCGCCGCAGTGGCCGCAGGCTTAGGCATAGTAGTCGCCGCAGGCTTACAAAAAGGTTTTCTAAAATAAGGTTTCATACAATAATTGCAATAATGTTTTAGTTATAACTATAAATATATTTAGGACTGTTTTTAATTTGTTTGCATTATCAATTTTTCAAGCAACCTTATTTCCTACATAATTATATATTATGAATTTGTCCACTTATTTTACTTCACTATCGGCCCTTGAAATCGGTATTCTAGTTCTTTATATTGCTTTTTTAGTATCAGATATTACTCCCACTGATGGTATGGCCAGTTTTATCGATTCGCCTGTAGGTATGACTGCTGTTTTGGTGTTTATTCTCTATATGTTGTTTTACATGAATCCTGTTGTGGGTGTATTGGGCATTTTTGTTGGATATGAGCTGCTACGTCGCAGTGCTGCTTCTAATAATCGCGTTGCGATGATGATGTATACTCCTACACAAGAACGCAAAGATACTGAGTTGGCTGAGATGAATCCTGTTGTGGATCGCACTTTAGAAGAAGATATGATTGCTGCTATGGCTCCTGTGGGTAATAGTAGTATGATTCACTATATGACAAGTGAATATAAACCTGTTGCAAATGATGTTGGGAGTGCTTCACTATTGTAAATAAGGAAACCAACGGTTTCCTTAGGATCCTTCCCATACCTCGCTAATGGTAAACCATTAGCTCGGAGTGCTAACATTTCAAACAATATTAATAATACTGTTTGAAAATTTACTATCAGGACTGTTTTTGAAAATTTACTATCAGGACTGTTTTTGAAAATTTACTATCAGGACTGTTTTTGAAAATAGGTCCTGATAGTGATTTATTAAGGGTGGCGACTAAAAGGAGCCCAATATTGCAACTTTTTATACAATAATAATAATACTATTTTTATTATTTACTATCAGACTTGTTTTTGAAAATAGGTCCCGATAGTAATTTTAAAAAAGGCTTAATCATGTTTCATATAAATATTATTAGTTTTGTATGAAAATTCTTTTTGTTTTTGTTTTTTTATTTGTTTTGTTTTACTAACATCTCTATAGTAATCGGCGACCACATCATAAACGTTCCATTTTTATATGTGCTACTATATTCCATATAACCTTGTAATTTAATACTATCTGGGTTTTGGTTTTTGCTCAGGGTCATATAAAATAAATATGCATCCTGAATTTGTTCTCTATTCATTATAGTATTGTATTGTTTTTCATACAGTATATTTATGCCATTAATCGTGTTTGATGTTATTTTTATTCCGAAGATGCTTCCGTTTGTATAAATTCCCATTTATATTTTTTATTTACTATAGTAATATTTTTTAAATGGTACTGTTTTTATTTAGTTTGGTTTGGTTTTCAAATATTTCCAATAAATAAAAATAGTATATGCGGCAAATCCCACCGTTGCCAGCAAAATCTCAAAATTATATTTTGTATTTGTATCACTATCTGATTTGCGTTTTTTAAAGGTCATTATGGCCGATACTATCATTACGCCAATCCACAAAATACCAATAAACATACCGACTAAAATCGAATTTTGTATTATAAAATTAAAACGCGTCGATGTCAAATAAAACAAAAATGCATAAGCCCCAATAATACCCACTGTAATAGCCAAACTGATCCAATTCTGTTTTGTTTGCTCAGCCATCGCCTTTTTGTCTTTTTCACAATAGTAACGATCATTTGGTTTCGGTTTACCATTATTAAATTTTGTCATTTTAATTTAACCACACTATAATCATCATGAAGATATAAAACATATTTATTGAATTTTATATAAAAATAAAAACCAACTATTTTTTATTTTTAATTTACATTTATTTACATTTATTTATGTAATACTTGATTATTAACTTCTTTAAACTTTAATAATTTATATATTTTACTAGCATTACTCATATTAGTTGAACGTATTCTAATCATTGTTTGTTCATTATGAGAAACTAATTGTAATTCAAAACATAATTTATCATATTTAATCACCCATATTTTTTTATTTTTGTCTAAACCATATAATTCATCTATTTTATCCGTAAATATATGACCAATAATATTATGTATAAATTTTTCTTTAATATTATTGGTTATATTTTCATTAGTTAGTTCATAAGAACTCAAATCGATAACTTGCTCCATTTTATTATTTGTAAAATATTTTTTTGTTTTTCTTTTTAATGTTCGAGTTAAATGGGAATCAATTTTTTTTTCACAAATGCCATTTTTTTTATTACGACGAGTACCATTTGGACAACGAGTAGTCATTTTAATTCAGCTACACTATAATCATTATGAAGATATAAAATATAGTAACTAGGGCTAACCCAGTATTTTGCGCCGATTTTGCTTTATTATCCCAATTAAAAAACGTCGACTTAATACGTTCACTAAAAGATTTTGAGTTGCTAAACCACTCTAGTAATTCGGGTTTTATAAATATGCCTGTAAAAAATAAAAATGCCGGCGCAAGTAATTTTTCAACAAATATGTACATTTTTGCACTGACAATATCACCTTTGTATTTGTTTGTGTTGATTTCGGTTGCCATAGAATATGCAATAATTAACATGACTAGACCAATTAATCCAATTCCAGCGGCAAATTTAAAACGAATACTATCATCACCGGTTATGCGTTCACTATTGACGATGGTTAAAACAAATATAGTAATAATAATAACTAGTGATATTAAAAATGTAGTTATACTGATTTTTGTATTTGAATCGATAGTATAATCTCTAATGTTGATTTCTGCAACAGATTTATTACTATTAGTTAATGCTTCTTTCCCTTTTTTCCCTTTTGATTTTTCTTCTGCTTCTTTTAGGTTTTTGTATATTTCTTTTTCTTCTTTGTTTTTTTTGTTTTGCTTAAATGGCTTTTGCATATTCATGATTCGTATTTATATTTATTGTATACATAAATACGAGTTTTATTGGGATTTGAATTCTTCTGTTTCTTTTGTTTCTCCTTTGTTAGAAACAAGAACAATTTGAGGATTAGGCGGTTCTATAATAGTATGTGTTTGTGTTATAGGTGTTGGTTTTTGTGTTACAGGTGATTCTATTGCCGATTTTTCATCAATAAGTTTTTGCATGGCTTGTTTTTGAATTTTAAGTTGTAGTTCTAGTTCGCTTATTTGTTTTTGTAGATTATTATTTTGTGTTGGCGCTGGCTCAGGAATAAGTTTTGCCATAGTGGCTTTTAGAATTTCAATTTGTAAGTTATGATTATTTTTAAGTTGTTCATTTACAGTATTTAAAACATCAATTTGTTTTTGTAGATTTAATATTTCTGTTTCTTTTTCTTTTTGTAATTTTTCAAGCGCTTTAAGCTTAATATTGCATTCTAAAATAGATTGTTTGTATTCTGTTTCTTTTGTTTTAAGTTGATCATTTAGTTCAGCAATCGTTTTTTCCAAACTTTGCATTTGTTCATCACATAATTTTTGGATAGTGGCTTTCATAATTTCTATCTTTAAATTACATTCATTTTGTAATGTTTGTTGTGTTTGAGTTAAAGACGATGTGTGTCCGGATCCTACATCCTCAATTTGTTTTTGATGCATTTCTTCCATAGTGGCTTTTAGCGTTTGTACCCTCAAATCACAATTATTATTTAATTCATTAATTTGTTTTTCATAAAGTGCTTGATTTGCAGTTATTTCTTTTTTCAATGCTTCGATTTGAGGTTCATATAGTGTTTTATATGCTTCAGCCTTAATATTACATTCTAAAATGGATTTATTATATGTTGATTTTATTTCTTCTATGACATTTATTTTTTCAGATTTTTCAGCTAATGCTTTATTTTCTTGTTTTAGCTTTTCTATTTGGTCAGTTAGATAAGTAATTTCTGTGTTTAATAACTGCATTTGGTCATCACACAATTTTTGCATAGTAAAACGTTGAATTTCCAGTTTAAGTTTACATTCGTTAGTTAAGTTTTGCGCATGTGTAGTGTCGTTAAGTTTATTTTTTAGATCAGAAATTTGTGTATTTAAATCTGTAATTTGCTCTTCATACATGCGCTTTAATGCTTCGATTTCAACATCACATTTAAGTTCACATTCATTTCGCATTGACGTAAGTGCTGCTGCATTTTGTTGTGTAGTATCAGATGCAGTTGTTTTTAATGTATTTAGTTCTGTTTGTAATTCTGTAATTTGTCTAGTTAAACCCTGAATTTGTTCTTCATGCATGCGCTTCAATGATTCGATTTCAACATCACATTTAAGTTTATTTTTGTCTGTTTCTAAAACAATATTACTATCGGATAGTGATTTCAAAGTTGCTTTTTGAATATCTATTTTAAGCGTACATTCGCGTTTTATGTTTTCTATTTCGGTTTGTAATACAGTTATTTGATTTTCATACATACGTTGCATTGTGGCTTTTAGGATATCATATTTAAGTTTGCATTCATTGGTGAGATTTTTGATTTCTTCGTCTTTTTGTTGCTTTATTGCTTCAACTGCTTTTTTAATTTGTTCTTCTAATTCTTGTTTTTCTTTTTCTAATTCATCTTTTTGGGTTTTTAACGCATTTTCTTGATCAGACTTAGTAGACTTAAATTGTTTATCAAATTCTGCCTTTAAATCTGTAATACGCTGTTCACATAATACTTCTAATGCTGCTTTTTCTATTTTTAATTTTAACATAGTTTTTTCTAATTCATCAAGATATTCATCTTGAGTTTTAGTTGTTTCTTCGTATAACTTTGTATTTTTATTAGATCTATCAATGGATTCTTGTAATTTTTTAGTAAGTTCATTATTTTTATTTATATAGTCTTTTAATTCGGTTTTATTTCTTTCATTTTCAGTTTTTACCAATTCACATTCTTCTAATTGTTTTTTAAGTTTTTCAATTTCAGCTTTTAGCGTTTTTAATTTAGCACTATTATCAACTTGATTGGATCCTTTTTCATTTAATTGTTTTTTACATGTAGCAAGTGCCTCTAATAATTCTTTTTTAAACATTCCCAAACTACTAATAGTGCCTACTCTATTAGTAAAATCTTCAATAGTACCATTTCCTAGAGTACTATCGGCACTATCGGCACTATCGGCACTATCGGCACCACCAAGTTGTGCGTTAATTTGTTCTAATGTAATAGTATCTGTCGGTTTTGCTTTTTTGATAGCTCTAGGAATTTCTTTATCAGTTTGAACAGCCTTTACCAAATTATTTAATGCACCGTTCATTTATTATATATCCACACTTATAAAATACAGATATATAAATTCTAGTGTTTTATTTCGATATACCATTGGGTATAAAATTCATATGTTCAGACACATAATTTAATGTATATTCATCAAGGTCTTCTAAATTGCAATTAAACACGACCTTTGTATTTTGAATAAAATCATTTTTATTATTGTCATTTATTGCCATTATTTCTATAATTTTGTTAAATGTAGCAGATTGAAATTTACTATTTGTAGGAGATTTTGGTTTTAGAATAGTATCCGGATCTTTATCGATAAAATAGGCATTTTCGTGTCCAGCAATTAATTTTGGTAAACGTATTTTATTTGTATATTTATTTTCATATAGTAATTTAATATCGGCTTTTAAAAGATCGGATTGTTGTTTTGCCATTAGTTGAAATTTATTTTGTTTAATACAATTATTTTTTTCTTCTTGTATTTGTTTTTCTATATTTTCAAATAATGATTTTTTATTACTATAATTATTTAAATCTAAAATGCCTAATGGTATTGTAATTAAAGGAAAAACTTCTATGCTATTAATATTAATAAATTGAAAAGAAATAAATACTGAATTTTGTTTATCAATTGCAATTATTACAGGTATATAAAATTTGGTATCATTACTATAATTAATAAAAATTCCATAAATATCTAACATTTTTAAATCTTCATTGTTTGGAATATTAAATCTTTGATATAATCCATCGGATTTTTCTTCTGATTTATTTTTCTTTTCATATATTTTTGTTTCTTTTTCTTTAAGCGGTTGTTTTAAATTTCTTTTTCTTAAATAATTAATAAATTCTTCAATATATTTATTTGGATATTTTTTATTATTTGTATTTTTTGAAATACTTTCATATATAAATTCATTAACATAATCAAGTATATTAATTACATTTGCATTTTCTTTTAAAGGTGTAAAACAATATAATGTTGTATTTAAATATTCAAATACATGAGGTGCGCTATATTTATTGTCAGCTTTATTTCCAATTTGATTATATGTTTGTGTTGAAGTATCTATTTTAGATTCTATTTTATATTCATTAAATATTGATAATCGATTATTTATATAGGGTTTTGGTACAAAAATTTTTTTCCCTGTACTTTTTGAAAGTTCTTTACTATGAGATTTACTTGTCATAGTTTCAACTGATTTTAATGCATTTTCAAATTTTTCTTCAAAAAATTGCAATGTCTGTATATTTGGTTTTTTTTCACATAATTTTATTAAATTATTTTTACTATAAGAAAAATTTATAACAGCCAAATTTTGTTTATTTAAAGTTCCAATAGTTTGTATTGATCCATAATTAATATTATTATTTTCAATTGTAATATATTTATTTATTGTTTCATTTTTAATTCTATCAAAATTAGTATCCATATAAATTGTTAAACGATTATTTAAAAATGGTTGAATAGTCTGTTCTTTTAAAATATGCTCTTCATAATTAGATAACCATTCCATTTGATTGTTATTATTATCATTTAAATATGTATTTAAAGACTTCGTAAATTCAACAGGAATACTATTTGAAAAATAATCATTAATCAATTTATTAAATTCTGGACTAGCTGTACAAATATTTATATTATTTTTATTTTCTATTTTATTAAATAAAAATGAACATTCAAACAATTTAGGTTCACTATAGTATTTTAATAAATTATTGTTGGATGTTGTTGTTGCCATTTCAATAAATCCATTATTTCCATATTCAAAAACAGTTGTTGGTGTTGGCGTTTCAAACAGTGAATTTATAAACCCTTGTGTATTTGTAAAATCCTTAACGTAATTCACCACAATAATATTTGTTTCTGACTTTATTTGCATCTTTTTTTTAGCATCGGCAAGTAAATCAAATGGTCCATATAATTTGCCGTTTTTTTCTACTATATTAGATGTAGAGTCTCCCATAATACATATTGGTAAATCCGAGGTTGATGCATTTACTATGTTTTGTAACATTTGTGTATTTGGTTTAAGTTCGTTTATAACAGCGGCATACTCAACAGTTTTATTTTGTTTTAAATATCGAAAATCATAATACATTTCTGGTAAATTGACATCATCACCCAAAAGCTTATTAATTAAATCGATTTTGGTTATTAGTATGTTGCCATTTTTATTATTTAGATTGTCAAGACTAATTGTATTTTTACTTATATTTATTGACATTTGTGAATTTAATTTTGTTTGTTCTTTAATACTTTTACTTAGTAATCCTGATAAATTTTTTATTGGATCACGCTGTAATTCAACCGGAACATATAGTAATTGCAAAAATTGATGTTTGAATTGAGTTTCAAATATATCACTATTAGCCTGCAAATTAAACACATAATATACATAAGGAAAATCATCGAGACCTTTTTTTTCTGTTGTATTTTCTGTTGTGTTTTCTATTATTTTTGTTGTTTGTAAAACCGGTTTAAATGGTCGCCATAAACAAGATTCATTCATTTTTGTAATTACCGATGACGATTTAAGTTCAAGTGTTTGTTGTACACCTTTAATTATTTGCAAATTTCCATAAGTATAGTAAATGTAAGTTATAGTACCAGATGAAAAAATAATTAAAAATACAGCTCTTTCATCTAGTATATTATATTCTTTTATTGTAGTATCAACCACATTTGCGTTTAATTTAAATAATAGTGAATTTACACGTACTGTTTGATCGGTAATTTGTGTATCTCCAATTTTTCGTATTGGCTCTTTAATATTAGTATCTAATTGTACATCTAATATAGGCAAATCATAGTGTTCATACAATAATTTATCATCTTGATTTCCAACCTGTTTTTTTTTTTGTAATTTAATAATTTGCAAATATGGTTTTGTTTCTACTCCGTTCATTATATAGATAATTACATAATTTATCTATATATTTCGATTAACACGAATGATGTCGAAATATTTTTATCTAATTTGCAATCTAAACATAAGGACTATAGCTAAATTGGGCACTTTCATACACAGTCGCTTTAAATGTGTCTGAATAGCCTTCCACATACACTGAGTCACCATTCATGATTTCGTCGCAGCCATATTCGCCCGTGCAACTTTTGCCATTGCGACTAACCGGCAGCTTCACGCCCCCTTCCGACATAGTATAATATTGCATTTTGTCACTACGGCATGTAGGGCATCTGCGGCCCATCAAAGATAATATTGTGGGACCTCCATGGCCTTGACCTTTGTTGTGGCCAGATGCTGTGGGCGTTAAAATGCCGATTTGGGTATAAGCGCCCCCTACACCCCTTGTAGAGAGTGAAGGCAGCTGATTCGGGGCCATATATGCTTTGTTGACGGGCGGCGACTGAAGGGCCGAATCGCCATCCTCCTTTACAACAATCACTTGTGTTGACGGAATTGCGTTTGCGCTTGCGACTACAGCCTGTTGTTTATGTTGCGTATAATACATATGTCCTACAAAAACTGCGACCACTATCAATAAAAACAGGGTCATATTTTCAACACATAGTAAACCAGGAATGCATTTTTTCGCCATAGTAAATTCTGTACTCTATAGTCAAACACTATATATTATTGTTTTTTTTAGCCGACTTTTTTAAGGTTTTTTAGTGGTTACATTTTGGGCATCTTCACATTCTTGCATTTATAGCATTTTTTCACCACCGAATTAGGATATTGCACTATATGATATCCCGAATACTCATACAAATATTTGTCTAGCTTCACCATGAGCCCCCAAATTGTTTTGCGTGCAGATTCGAGAGTCGACGAAAATGAGCATATGCCTTTAATGATCAGCGTAACAAATCCAATAAACATGTCAAACACATAATAAAACCAGCAACTAGGCAAATTAATCACTGTTTCAAAACTACAACTAATAATATTTCCCAGCCATTTAAAGAATTTTCCTAAATAATTGAAGAATTTTATTATCTTTTTTAGGTCTTTAAATGGGTCGCTTTTAAAACCTTCGCGGCGCGGTCCAAAGGAACGCCGCACATACAATGTTATTAAACCAACTATTACTGCCGTAGCAAACACGGTCAAAAATATAATATTCATCTCACTCTTCAGTTACATTGACTGCATATTTTATTCGCATTAATTATTTTTTATTAGAAGCAGAAGCAGATGATGTTCCATAAGCTTGATCTAAAGTAGTAAATTTTTCTTGTGTTTCTTTAGCATTTGATGCAATGAAACTTTCGGCTTTTTGTAAAAAGGGTTCCAATTGCTTCATAGTCTGCATCAGTTCTTTTTGTTTTTGCAATAGGACTTCGGCGGATGGGCCTTTGCTGTTTGCTGCAGTTAATTCAACATCCTTATGTGTTTCATCCAACTTTGCTTTTGTTGAGCTGTCTTTTTTTTCGTCATCCTCTCTCTTTTCATCACCCTCAAACCCTTCTTCTTCTGTTGTTTCTTCTGTTGTTTCTTCTGTAGTTTCCTCTGTAGTTTCCTCTGTTGTTTCCTCCTCATCGTCATCGGCAAATCCTTCAGACAAATTGCGACCATAGCGAATTAGGCGGGTTAGCGAAATGGCCAAAACAAGAATAACCAACATATTCTTACTAAAAAACGACACCACAATACCAATTAAGAAGAATATGGCAACAGCGTACATATCCGCGCGATTATAGTAATTAAATAATTCATATAAAGCCCCGACCAAGGCAAAATACAAGAACCATTTGTTGTTTAAAATCGAACCATGGGTGCTAGGAATGGCAGAACTGATTCTGCGAATAGTGCTTTCAATACTTTTGGCAAACATTATACTATATGCATATATAGTGTTGGCTAAATAATATAGCTTATTTTATAAAAAACAAATAGAGAAAATAAGGAATTAAACAAATAGAGAAAATAAGGAATTAAATAAAATCATTTATAAAATACATCAAAATGCCGAACCATAGTATTAAAAAAACTGCGAATTTGCAAAATTCGATTACAATAGACGAAAAACACAGCCAATTATTGGAGGAGTTCGAGGCCCTGGAAAATACGGTTATTCCTGACATAGAGGCGCGACTGGCGTCCCTCAAACGGGACGCTAAACAAATGGCCGAAGGCGGAACGATCGAGGCGCGAATGGAATTAAAGGACCAAATCCGCGATTTATCCGCCGAACTGCGAACATTGCGAAAACGCCGTCAAAAATACCTCTTGGAAAATGCTCAATCGATTTTCGCCTATTTTGAAGAAAAAAAACGCATATCTAGTGGCAGCGACAAACAAACGAAAACCGTATTAAACGATTTTTTTAAAGTTAAACCGTCAGGTGTTGATGATGTTATGCAAAATCCCAAATATCAAAATTCGCGACTTCTTTATCAAAATTATTGGCGCAATGTCAACAAAGAAATGTGCAATATGAGCGATTTCGCCGTTTCCGTCGATTTGTGTCAGCGCTGTAAAACAGGTGAATTGATACCCCAGGATGAAGACGGCGTTTTGATTTGTAATAATCCCCAATGTAGTGTGTATGTGCAGCATATAGTGGACAATGAAAAGCCGACATATAAAGAGCCGCCAAATGAGGTCACATACAATGCTTATGTGCGTTTGAATCATTTCAAGGAAATACTGTCACAATTCCAGGCGAAGGAGACCACGCAAATTCCCGCCGATGTGATGGAGAAAATCAAACAACGCATCAAGAAGGAGCGCATCACCAATTTAGCGACGGAAATCAATTATGAGAAAATGCGCGAAATCTTGAAAAAACTGGAATTAAACCGTTATTTTGAACACATTCAATATATTAATTCGATTTTAGGAATTAAACCGCCAATGATGAGCGACGAATTGCAAGATACACTGTGTATATTGTTTATTGAAATACAGGAACCTTGGGCAATTCATTGTCCGGCGCATCGTACTAATTTTTTCAATTGCACATATACGCTGTATCAATTATGTGTTTTGTTGGATCAGACGCAGTATTTGCCGTTTATTCCGATGATGAAAGACCGCGAGAAACAATTAGAACAAGATATGGTGTGGAAAAAAGTGTGCGAGTCGCTGGATTGGGAATTTGTGCCGACTGTATAAGGCATCCAATAACGACTCTAAAAAGGCATCGAAAGCCGACTTATAATATTTTTCAAATATACATAAAAATAAAATTAGTTATTTATACAAAAATAATGTCAAGATTTCTTAAATTTTCAAACAGATTAGTTAATACTGCTTTTATTAAGCGTGTTGATATTGAGCCGGATAAATATACTTTATTTTTAGCAAGCAATCATCATACTGGTATTGCTATGTTAGGCTCAGGTGTTATAAAATCACACGAAGATATTGTTTGGGCCAGTAAATTAGATCACCCAGACAGCTACAAGGTAATTGATGATTGGATTAATCATATGCCAAATTAAACTTTTGTGATTTATCTTTATTATTTATACACTACATATATGGTTTATAAATAATAAAAATCAAAAAATACGGTTAAACAAATTAGTATAAAATTGATTTTCATAAATGCCTTTTAAAACATATAAATACAACTTATATACTATCTTTAATACACCATGTCAAACATCGATACTATCCAAATTTATAATTCGCGTTTAACTCTTATGGAAATTTACGCCGAACTCGGATATGCCGTCGACGATTATAATTCATTCTCTATGAATGAGGTCGAGGCCATGCAAAAAAACGAACAGCTCGACATGCTTTTGTCACACAAGGCCGGTATAACGCCTTCTATTTACGACGGCACTAAAATTTACGTGAAATATATGCTTGTTTCCAAAGCCGTTCGAATGAAGACGGTCATCGAAGAAATCATCGAGGAATTATATGATTTAGAGAACGTATTGCAGAAACGCGATACACTGGTCATCATTATGAACGACGAACCCAACGACACTTTGGTCGAAAAACTCAAATATTGGTACGACAGCCGCGGCATCCATGTGGTGGTGCACAATATTAAGCGATTGCAGCGCAACATCCTTAAACATACTATGGTGCCCAAACATACTATTTTGACCGTCGCCGACACCGAAGCGCTGAAGACCCGACTCAACTTGAGCACCGTAAACCAGTTGCCAGAAATTTCGCGATTCGACCCAGTCGCATTATTGATTTGTATGAAACCGGGCCAAGTTTGCCGCATTGATCGCAAAAGTGTGACTTCAGTTACCTCCACATACTATCGGGTTTGCGTGTAATCCTTATACATAATATTTATAAATATGTATAAGAAGACTTATGGCAGAATATTTTTTTAACAGACACAATGGGAGTATAGAAGGTTTTGCGCCGTTAGATAGTATGGAGTCGACCACCGCATTATTACTGTCTGGCAAACCTGCACGTTGCCCATCTACATTACCGACCATTGATGATATTACTGCTTATAATGCACAAAATGCTGATAAAAATTCTATGTTTGAAAATGCTCAATGTGCATTAGAAGCGGAGCATCAAACATATTTAGAGAAAATTCGGTCGAACACCACCACTGTTGGTGTTTCTAATGATGTAAGTGAAAAAATGTCGCAAGTGCAAATAAAATCGTGGCATTTACTATTTGGGACAGGACTTATGTTGGCGGCTGTTTATACATTAACCACTGGCGAATAGTGCATCTAACAAAATAGTCTTTATTGTATATAGAATTTTATATGTTAAAGACTCAAATATATTTTTTAGTGGGGATTTTAATTATTGTGTTACTTATTGGCTCAATGGCAGTTCAAGAAGGATTTAAACCAAAAAAATCTGATAAACCTACTACAACTCCTTCTAATACAGCTCCTTCTAATACAGCTCCTTCTAATACAGCTCCTTCTAATACAGCTCCTTCTGCTACAACTCCTTCTGCTACAACTCCTTCTGCTACAACTCCTTCTGCTACAACTCCTTCTGCTACAACTCCTTCTGCTACAACTCCTTCTGCTACAACTCCTTCCAATACAACTCCTTCCAATACAACTTCTGGTATAATAACTAATACTATTAATACTAATTCTAATAGACCTACTGGGTCGCGTACATCCACTATGCCTATAACTACAGGACCTACAGGACCAGCCGGACCTCAAGGACCGAAAGGAGATGCAGGTAAATCTATTGACAAAGATCAAATTATAAAAGAACTTAAAAAGGATTATAAAAGCGACGTTGATGAACGTATTAAAAATCATATTGACACAATAAATGATGCTATTAGTCGTGGCAAAATGGTTGAAGAAAGTCTAAAAACTGAAAATAAAACAGCAAATGCCAATATTAGTAATTTTAACAAACAGAAAGCAGATATTAAAAACGTATTAGATGCTACTATTGCTGCGAAAACAGAAGCGATTCAAGCCAGAGACCAAGGAAAGCAAACACTTTCTGATATTAAAAAAGAAGCCGGAACTGTCGTAAATCACATTAATAATAAAAAGGTCGGCGATGCTATACAAAATGTGTTGTCTTCGAAAAAGCAAGCATTTTCCACTATGGAAACAGATTATAACAGTGCATATAGTGGCAAATTGATGTTGGAAGGATTTACTGATGGTTATCCTAATTATGATAGTGTAAAAGGCGTTGCTGATGCTGAAAGCAACATTAATACCAAATATAATACCTTTATGGGGGCATATTATACATATACTAAATGTGTTGTACAAAACGGTCAAGATTATGGTGATTGTAAAACTAAATTAACCGATTTACAAACCAGTGCAACCATTTTAAATACAGCAATAAATGATTCTAATCTTAAATCGAACAATAATGAAACACATAACAACTATAGGTTAACAACATCAACATCACAAACAGACCCCAATGCTAATGCTGTTGGAATTAAAATGGATACAGTTGTTCAAACCGCCGATTACATACAAAATCTCCGATCTGATTTAGACATGAAAATGGCCGACTTATTGGATAAAAAATCAATGGTTAAAACTGAAGCTGAATCCAAATTTACTACAACACAATATGCCGCCATCGGATGGTCTATTTTAGCAGCCGGATCACTATTTTATGTTTTTACAGAACTCGATTAGTAAAACACTCAGATTTTGATTTCCTTATATAATATAAAGAAATGAACAACAATGCAACTACAATACCAGATTCATCACAATATGCCGCTGATGTTGCTTTGGCAAATGCTGTATTAAAAGCAAACGCTAACATAACACAAACGGCCGCACTATATAAACCAGAATATAGTCAAGTATATTTTCCATATGATGGCAAAACGTCAAACACATTACGTGCAGGACATCCAACCTCAATCGGACCATCTGGCGTCACTTTACCCGGCAAACATACATATGAAACATGCAAATTAAACGCTACCAAGGCAGCAGCCACTAAAAGCCAATTTGTGTTTAATATGGATACGACAGCACCGGCACCCCCCTCAGTAATGGTGGCCCCCGGCGATTTCATGGCCAATGCATCTGTGTTTGAAAATGCCAATGCGGTTTCCTACAAATCTGTAGAGGAAGCGGATGCGTTTATTGCCGGGCTTACTACAGATGCGGTATATTCGGTCGAAATTAGGTTGATGCTGAATTCATCGAAAAAAGGCGCCGCGAAATGTTTGCCCGAAATGGCATCAATGCCTCAAAATGCCACTATCGCCGTTTGGACACATGCATTGACCACAAAACCCGTACTAGAACAAGCAAATTTATATGTGAAAAATGGAGTCAAACAAAATACTATGAATGATTATCGCGATTTTATAGTAATGAAAAATACGCCGTTTCCCATTACTATTCGATTTATTGCCAACCAACAGGCGCGCATTGCTGATTTTACGAAGGTGCAAATCAAATCTAATGCTACTAATGAAATTTTAGAAACAGAAATGTTGAATATGCCCGCAAAAGGGATGCCGACTCCCACGTTTTTCAATTTCAACACAGCAACTCAAGCATGCACCATAGTAAATGGTCCAGATTTCGTGTATGAAACAGAACGCGTGGTGTTTAAGCAGCCGTTGCAAGCCGATATTAGTTTTGTAGGACTCACTACAAAAGGATATTTATACCAATTTGTGAATGGTCAAGACCTCGGTCTAAACCCTCAACCAATCAATACAATAGTGTATGACCCAAAGAATCCCGCGGTAATCGATTCTAGTTATGAATTAAGTATTAATGAAAAACTATCGGCAATAGTGGTGAAAAACACAAATACTAAAATGGAGAAAATAATAGTAAATTTGACACCGGTCGATATTAGTCTTAATAAAAACACAGATTGGTTGGCAAATAATCCGATGACCACTATTAACTGTGGTCGCATTTCAGGATCAGACATTCCCCAAATGCAAATTACCAAAACGCAACCCTTGGTATCTAAAAACGGATATTATAAGATGTTTATTAGTCCTACAAATGAATTAGTTGTGGTGGCATCGATTCAAAGTACAAATAATGCGTTTGCTGTTATGCCCGATTACCGTTCTGGAAAATTGTTTTTGGCCGATACAAATGAAAAGTCACAAACCATGATACATGTACCTGCTGCTTATCAAAAACCCACAACAAGTTTTACTAAGTACCCTGACATGTATCCATTACAAGAATTACAAAAAAACTATAAAACAGTATTAAATGCCAATTGTGAGGCGAAATGTAACAAAATTAGTTGCGACCATTATTATGAAAGCAAAACGCAAAATGGAAATGTATGCGCAATTTCAAACAATAGTAATTATGTGTTTGCACCCCAACAAAACAATAGTTTATTAGCGTCAACACTATATGTTACAAATAAAAGAATTACTACAAAAGATTATAAAAAAGACGCGGAACAGTTGGACGCATACCCTTACATGTCAAATGGGCTAAATGACAAAATATTAGATTATAATTTAGCCAATTTTGAATATAGCGAGACCGCAGATTTAACCAGTTTTATTAGCGGCCAGGCTATGGTAAGCAATACTGTTGGACGTGCTTTTGGAAATAATTCTCCGGATAAAGTAACAGGACAATCAATGAGTGTTTATATGACAGATAGTAAAGAAGGGTTTGCTGATTTTGATACAAATTTGCCTGAACGTACTCTTGCCAGAATTGATAACCAAATTATTCCTTTGCAAAATGTGTATTTAAATAATCAAGGTCGCGTTATGCAAAATCGCGTTGACATCAGCAACACTATTACCGATATTAACACAAACTATAATTATCAAGCAAGCACTGAAACAGATCCAAATATAAATCCAGATTTAAAAAAACATGGAGGTGTAGTAAACAATGAATTTTATGACTTTTCGGGGAACAACGTCATTTACTCCTTAAAACCCGACCGCACTATTACTCCGGCAATATTGAAGGACCAACAAACCATGTTAGAAGAGCACAATAATTTATATATAGTTAGCACCATTACGGTTGCGACACTATTGATTGCTGCAATTTTTGTGGCATCTGATTAGAACCCAATAGTAAACAAATATATTGTAGAAACTAAAACAATATATTTGATGTAATAATGTATAGAGAATTTATAAAACATGAGTGGAATTTATGATATTAGTAGTGCAGTTACATTGCAACGACAATTAATATATGATATAAGCGGAATGGCTTTTGTTGGTAATGCAGAAGCGCAAAGAGCAATTTCAAGTATTGCTTCGAATTTAGATGCCGTTGCAAATTCATTCGGTAATGCCAATAATGCCATTGTGCCCGCCCTTACATATCAGGACCAGGTTCTCACCATTTTAGACAGAGAAAAAAACAGATTGACTGATCGCAAAGTGGCCGTCGAAGCCGCATACAACGGTCAACGCCGCATGATTACACTTAACGATAGTGCCGTGGCCAAACAAAAGTCATACAATTATATTTTGATGGTTGTTGCGCTGACGCTGGTTTTATATGTAGGAATTCGCGTATTGAGATCATATCAATTGGTGCCCGATGCACTATTAGATATTATTGCTATTATAGTGGTGAGTTTGGGTATTATTTATTGTTTGGTGTTATTTACTGATATTTCGCATCGCAGCAAAATGGATTTTAATCAAATTACTTTAGCGAATCCATTGGAAAAATCCCAAGCCGAGAAAGATAGTGCTGGAATTACAAGTGGAGCACAACTGTTGACACCGGCGGCTGGAAATGTGTGTGCAGCTGGTACCGAATTTAATAATAAATATCAGGTGTGTATTCCTACTACCGTACCATATGGAACAAAATTAAAAGATTCGCAAGGAAATGATATAACATTAACTGATAGTAATTATACTAACTATAAGATTTTTGCTGACTTACAAACAAGTCCTGTATCATTTTATTGGGATAATACTACAGACAAATGTACTGCAGGAAATACATATAGTGCAACTGATTTGGCTTGCGTTCCTTCATCACAAGGATTTACAACCATGACAGCTGCGTTAGCGGTTCCTTACACACCTTCTGAATTCAGTTCATATAGTAAATATTAAGTGATTATGATGATAATACTATTATATTACACAAAAAAATAGTAATATAATATAACAATATGGCTACTCAACAAGCAGTAGAATCAACCCCTGCACCAAAAACAGGCCCAATACCATCTCCACCAATACAAACACCAGAAAAATACAATTTACTATTAGACACAATTCAAACATATAAAACGGAAAATGCAAAATTAAATAATGATATTTTGTTAGAATCACGGATCAATGACTATAAGAAAGAAGATAGTACATTTGCGATTCTTACATATAAAATATTGGCCTTAGCCTATGCATTAATCTATGTGGTTTTTTGTTGGGCACTATTTTCTTATAGAGAAACATTTGGAATACCCATGTCGATTGGATTGGCTGTAGTGTTTGCACTATATCCATTCTCTATTGATTTTGTAGCAAACAATATTTACAATACGTTTGTGAATTTGATACACAAATTTGATAAGGGAAATGCGGTATTTTTGTATAAACCACCGGAAAAAACGCCCCTCTATTAAGGAAACCTACGGATAGCACCTCCTTCGGAGGTGCAAGTGGGGAATCTTCGATTCCTGCATCCTTATGATCCTTCCCTTATGATTCCCTCCTTATGATCCTTCCCTAATAAAACTCGTCGAATTCATCACACAATAATGTCAGTTCCAAATTTATTTTGTTTAACATATAAAACAAAATAAGTTTATAGTAATGACCTGTGGATAATATATATTTGTTTTCCTGATCTTCTAATAGTGAACTACGAAATAAATCAATAATAAATGCATTAGTGCGTATAAAATATATTGGTTGGTTAAAATTTATTGCACTATCAAACATATATGACATATTAGTAACATTACGTGTATCGAAATTTAATGGCTGATTAAAATTGGTTGCGCTTTCAAACATGTCAGACATATTAGTAACATTATTTGTATTAAACTGCAATGGCTGATTAAAATTAGTTGCACAATAAAACATGTCAGACATATTAGTAACATTGCTTGTATTGAAAGTCAATGGGTAATTAAAATTGGTCGCGTCACTAAACATATAAGACATATCTGTTACATTACGTGTATCAAACATTAAAGGTTGATTAAAATTGGTCGCACTATAAAACATAAAAGACATATTAGTAACATTACGCGTATCAAAATTCACCGGCTGATTAAAGCTAGTAGCATAACAAAACATACCACTCATATCAGTAACATTGCTTGTATCAAAATTTAATATAAAATCTTGTTCGCACTGCCAAAACATATAAGACATATCAGTGACATTACTTGTATTCCAATTAAGTGTGATTGGTTTAACGGATATTAAAGGCATGTTCATAAATAAATCAAACATATCTGTTATTTGACTTGTGTCCCAGGATCCAATATTTTCTGTATTATCAGTGCCATTAAAATATTTTATAATAGCGGTTCGTAATTCGTCTTTTGTAGTAAATACTCTCATTTGTATTTTTTTCTAGGTTTAGTGGGTTTTTATTAGTTTTGTCAAATAAAAAAACCAATCAATTTTCTTAACAAACTGTAAGGTTTAATACATTTAAAATTCATCACATAATAATAGAAGTTCTGCATTTATTTTATTTAATATAGAAAACAACAATAATTTATAATAGTGTTTATCCGACAAAATATATTTTTTTACTTGGCCTTTTAATGGGGACTTATAAAATAATTTATTATTATTTTTATTGTTTTTTATAAAATATATTGGTTGGTTAAAATTAGTTGCATGAGCAAACATATTAGACATAGAAGTAACATTATTTGTATCAAAATATAACGGTTGATTAAATTGTTTTGCATTCCAAAACATAATGGATATATTAGTAACATTTGTTGTGTCGAAGCTCAGCGGCTGATTAAAATGAATTGCATTATCAAACATACCCGACATATTAGTAACATTTCTTGTGTCGAAGCTCAGCGGTTGATTAAAATGTGTTGTATGCCAAAACATACAACACATATTGGTAACATTACATGTATTAAACATCAGCGGCTGATTAAAATGAATTGCATTATCAAACATATGTGACATATCAGTAACATTCCGTGTATCAAAATTCAGCGGCTGATTAAAATTAGTTGCATCATAAAACATATATGACATATCAGTAACATTGCACGTATTGAAATTTAATATAAAATCTTGTTTACAACAATAAAACATACCTTGCATATTAATAACATTACTTGTATTCCAATTCAAAGTAATCGGAGTAACAGAAATACATTTTATATTTATAAACAAATATGATAAATCTGTTATTCGACTTATATTCCAGTTCGTAATATTACCTTTATTATTTGTTTCATTAAAATATTTTTTAATAGCGGTTCGTAATTCGTCTTTCGTAGTAAATACTCTCATTTGTATTTTTTTTCTAGGTTTAGTGGGTTTTTATTAGTTTTGTCAAATAAAAAACCAATCAATTTTTAACAAACTGTAAAGGTTTAATACATTTAAAATTCATCACATAATAATAGAAGTTCTGCATTTATTTTGTTTAATATAGAAAACAACAATAATTTATTATACTGCAATGATGTTAAAAGATATTTATTTTGCTGGCCTTCTAATGGGGACTTATTAAATATATAGATATTTTTTTTATTATTTTGTATAAAATATATTGGCTGGTTAAAGTTAGTTGCATTATCAAACATACAATACATATTTGTTACATTTGATGTGTTAATCTGTAATGGCTGATTAAATTGTTTTGCTCTATCAAACATAGAACACATATCAGTAACATTGCGCGTATCAAAATTCACCGGCTGATTAAAATTGGTTGCACTTTCAAACATATAAGACATATCAGTAACATTGCTTGTGTCGAAGCTCAGCGGCTGATTAAAATTCGCTGCATTGTAAAACATACTAGACATATTTGTAACATTATGTGTATCGAAATTCAATGATTGATTAAAATTAATAGCTCTGTAAAACATACTAGGCATATCAGTAATATTACGCGTATCAAAATTCAATGGTTGATTAAAATTAGTTGCGCCACTAAACATACTAGTCATATCAGTAACATTACGCGTATCAAAATTCAATGGTTGATTAAAATTCGTTGCACCGTAAAACATTCCATACATATTAGTAACATTACGTGTATCAAACATTAAAGGTTGATTAAAATTAATTGCACTAGAAAACATAAAAGACATAGTAGTTACATTATGCGTATCAAAATTTAATGGTTCATTAAAATTAATTGCACCATAAAACATATGTGACATATCAGTAACATTACGCGTATCGAAATTTAATATAAAATCTTGTTTGCAGTTGTAAAACATACCACTCATATTAGTTACATTGCTTGTATTCCAATTCAATGTAATCGGTTTAACTGAAATTTGTTTTATATTCTTAAATAAATAAGACATATCTGTTAATTGACTTGTATCCCAAGATTCTATATCGCCCGTATTATTTATACCATTAAAATAATTTATAATAGCTGTTTGTAATTCGTCTTTTGTAGTAAATGATCTCATTTAATAGATTTTATTTTAGGTTTTTAATTTTTATATAAAATAAAAAACAAATCAATTTTATTAATAAACCGTAAAGATTTAATACATTTAAAATTCGTCACATAATAGTAGAAGTTCTGTATTTATTTTGTTCAATATAGAAAACAACAATAATTTATTATACTGCAATGATGTTAAAAGATATTTATTTTGCTGGCCTTCTAATGGGGAATCATTAAATACATTATTGCAATTGATATTATTATAAATAAAATATATTGGCTGATTAAAATTTGTTGAATTATAAAACATATGTGACATATCAATAACATTATTTGTAATAAAATTCAATGGTTGATTAAAATTTGTTGCATTCCAAAACATACCAGCCATATTGGTAACATTTGTTGTGTCGAAGCTCAGCGGTTTATTAAAATTTGTTGCATTCCAAAACATACCAGCCATATTGGTAACATTTGTTGTGTCGAAGCTCAGCGGCTGATTAAAATTTTGTGTACTATTAAACATATGGTACATATTAGTAACATTCCGTGTATCAAAAGTCAACGGCTGATTAAAATTAGTTGCATGAGCAAACATATTAGACATAGAAATAACATTCTGTGTATCGAAATTTAATGGCTGATTAAAATGTGTTGCATTATCAAACATGAAAGACATATTAGTAACATTATGTGTATTAAAATTCAAAGGTTGATTAAATTGCTTTGCTCCAGCAAACATACTAGTCATATCAATAACATTACGCGTATCAAAATTTAATGGTTGATTAAAACTAGTTGCATAATTAAACATATATGACATATCATTTACATTGCTTGTATCAAAATGTAATGGTTGATTAAAATTAGTTGCATCATAAAACATACAAGACATATCAATAACATTGCTTGTATCAAAATGTAATGGTTGATTAAAATTTATAGCACTATCAAACATAAAAGACATATCAGTAACATTACGCGTATCGAAATTTAATATGAAATCTTGTTTACAACAATAAAACATAGAATACATAGTAGTAACATTACTTGTATTCCAATTTAAAGTGATTGGAGTAACTAAGATTTGTTTTATTTCAACAAATAAATAAGACATATCTGTTATTTGACTTGTATCCCAGGATCCAATATCTTCTGTATTATCTGTGCCATCAAAATAATTTTCAATGGCTGTTCGCAATTCGTCTTTTGTTGTAAATACTCTCATTTGTATTTTTTTAGGTTTATTTTTGTTGTTTTAATAAATAAAAAACAAATCAATTTTATTAATAAACCGTAAAGATTTAATACATTTAAAATTCGTCACATAATAGTGGCAGTTCCGCATTTATTTTATTTAACACATAAAACAATAATAATTTATTATACTGCAATGATGTTATAAGATATTTATTTTCCTGGCCTTCTAATGGGGACTTATTAAATATATTATTATTTGTATTATTTTGTATAAAATATATTGGTTGGTTAAAATTTGTTGCATTATCAAACAAATAAGACATATTAATAACATTGCTTGTATCAAAATTCAGCGGCTGATTAAATTGTTTTGCATTAGTAAACATACAAAACATAGATTTTACTTTTTCTGTATTAAAGTTTAAAGGTTGATTAAAATTAGTTGCACCAGAAAACATATGCGTCATAGTAGTAACATTGCGGGTATCAAATAACAATGGCTGATTAAAACTAGTTGCACTATCAAACATGCATGACATATCAATAACATTACGCGTATCAAAATGTAATGGTTGATTAAAATTAGTTGCGTAAGAAAACATATAAGACATATCTTTAACATTTCTTGTATCAAAATGTAATGGTTGATTAAAACTAGTTGCATTATCAAACATCAAAGACATATCCTTAACATTACTTGTGTCAAACTGTAGTGTCTGATTGAATTTTATTGCACTACGAAACATACATGACATATTAATAACATTTCTTGTATTAAACTGCAATAGTTGATTAAAATTTATAGCACTATAAAACATAAAAGACATAGTAATAACATTACGCGTATCGAAATTTAATATAAAATCTTGATTACAATTACAAAACATAGAATACATAGTAGTAACATTACGTGTATCCCAATTAAGTGTAATTGACGTATCCGATATTTGTTCTATATTTTCAAATAAATAAGACATATCTGTTATTTGACTTGTGTCCCAGGATCCAATGTCATCTGTATTATCAGTGCCATTAAAATAATTTTTAATGGTTTTTTTTAATTCTTCTTTTGTTGTAAATACTCTCATTTGTATTTTCTTTGTTTTCTTATTTTTTAAGGTTTTATATGAAAAAACAAATCAATTTTATTAATAAACCTTTACATCAATCACATAATAGTGGCAGTTCGACATTTATTTTGTTTAAAATATAAAATAACAATAATTTATAATATTTAGAAGCTGGCAAAATATATTTTTGTTCTTGAGATTTTAATGGTGTGTTTAAAAATATCTCATCATTACGTGCATAATCAACAAAATATATTGGTTGATTGCATTTTTGTGCATAAGCAAACATACTAGATGTATATTTAACTTTGTGAGTATCAAAATGTAACGGCTGATTGAAATTGGTTGCACAATAAAACATACGACGCATAGTAATAACATTACCAGTATCAAAATTTAAAGGCTGATTAAAATTAGTTGCATAAGCAAACATATATGACATATCAGTAACATTACGTGTATCAAAATTCAATGGCTGATTAAAATCAGTTGCAAATTTAAACATAAAAGACATATCAGTAACATTACGTGTATTAAAATTTAATATAAATTCCTGTTTACAACAATGAAACATATTCTTCATGGTTATAACATTTCGCGTATCCCAATTTAATATGATTGGTTTAAAAGATATTTGTTTTATATTATCAAATAAATAAGACATATCTTTTATTTTACTTGTATTCCAAGATCCAATATCGCTATTATCTTTGCCATTAAAATAATTTTCAATAGCAGTTCGTAATTTGGCTTTCGTAGTAAATACTCTCATTTGTATTTTCTTTGTTTTCTTATTTTTTAAGGTTTTATATGAAAAAACAAATCAATTTTATTAATAAAACTCTTCACATCTATCGCAGAATAATAGCAATTCCGAATTTATAATATTTAATATATAAAATAACAATAATTTGTAATAATGTCTAGCCGACAGAAGATATTTTTGTTCTTGGCCTAGTAATGCGGGATTACTAAATAATAAAATATTGTGTTTATAATTATTTATAAAATATATTGGATGATTATATTCTTTTGCGCGACAAAATATCAATAAAACATTCTTAACATTATGAGTATCAAAATATAATGGTTGATTAAATGAATTTGCACCCATAAACATAGCTGACATATTTGTGACATTTCTTGTATCAAAGTTCAGTGGCTGGTTAAAATTAGTTGCGTTATAAAACATATGTGACATATTTATGACATTTCTTGTATCAAAGTTCAGTGGCTGGTTATAATATTTTGCTTGATAAAACATATTTGACATATCAGTAACATTGCTTGTATCAAAGTTCAATATGAAACTTTGCGTGCAGTTCTTAAACATACCACTCATATTAGTTACATTGCTTGTATTCCAATTTAATACAAATTGTCTAGTTGTCATGTGTTTGATATTCATAAACAATTCAGACATATCTGTTATTTGACTAGTGTCGCAGCATTCAATATCCTCTTCATAATCAATACCATAAAAATAATTAACTATGGCAGTTCGAAGTTCGTCTTTTGTTTTATATATTCTCATTTTTAAGTTTTTTATTTGTTTATAATAAAAAACTAAATCAATTTTCTTAATACAATTTATTAAATTCATCACATAATAGTGTGAGTTCGACATTTATTTTATTTAATATATATATTAACAATAATTTATAATATTTTGCAGCCGATAAAATATATTTACTGTTTTTGTGTGTTAGCGAAGGCCCAAAATATGTATTGAAGAAAATGTTATTAGAGTATATAAAATATATTGGCTGATTAAAATTAGTTGCAAAGGAAAACATAAATTCTGTGTTAGTCACCTTGCTTGTATCAAAATTCAGCGGCTGATTAAAATTGGTTAAGCTATTAAACATATATGACATATCAATAACATTGTTTGTATTTAATTTTAATGGTTGATTAAAATTTAATGTACAAGCAAACATACTAGACATATTAGTAACATTACGTGTATCAAAAGTCAACGGCTGATTAAAATTAGTTGCAAAAGCAAACATATTAGACATAGACGTAACATTCTGTGTATCGAAATTTAATGGCTGATTAAAATGTGTTGCATTATAAAACATAAAAGACATATTAGTAACATTATTTGTAATAAAATTTAAAGGTTGATTAAATTGCTTTGCTCCAGAAAACATATAACGCATATCAGTAACATTACGCGTATCAAAATTTAATGGTTGATTAAAATTAGCTGCACTATAAAACATACATGACATATCAATAACATTACGCGTATCAAAATGTAATGGCTGATTAAAATTTATAGCACCATCAAACATACCAGACATATTAGTTACATTGCTTGTATTAAAATTAACTGGTTGATTAAAATAAATTGTTTCTGTAAACATATAAGACATATCAGTAACATTACGCGTATCAAAATTTAATATAAACTCTTGCGCGCAACATACAAACATCTTCTTCATGGTTATAACATTCCTTGTATCCCAATTTAATAAGATCGGTTTAACAGAGATTCGTCCAAATCTTTCAAACAAATATGACATATCCGTAATTTGACTTGTGTCCCAGTTTGTCATGTCAATTGTAATACATTTACTATTACAACATTTTTTAACAGCAAATACCGTTAATTTAACTCGATTAAATTTATATTCATTAATAGCGGTTTTTAATTCGTCTCTTGTAGTAAATACTCTCATTTTCTAGGTTTTTCATTTGTTTAATATAAAAAAAACGAATCAATTTTCTTAATAAACCATCATATTAGTTTATTAACAAAACTCTTCACATCCATCGCATAATAATGGCATTTTTGAATTTATTTTATTTAACAGGTAAAACAACAATAATTTATAATAATTCCCAGTAGATAGAATATAATTATTTTCATGGCCTTCTAATAGCGAATTTTCAAATAAATTATTATATTCATTATTATTAGCAAAATAAATTGGTTGATTAAATTTAGATGTATTATAAAACATACGAGTTGTATCAATAACATTACTTGTATCAAAATTGAGTGTTTGATTAAAGTTTATTGCTTGATAAAACATACAAAACATATTAGTGACATTACGTGTATCTAAGTTTAATGGTTGATTAAAATTAGTTGTACAAGCAAACATACTAGACATATTAATTACATTACTTGTATCGAAGTTTAATGGTTGATTAAATTGCTCAGCTCCAGCAAACATATATGACATATTAGTGACATTACGTGTATCTAAGTTTAATGGTTGATTAAAATTAGTTGTACAAGCAAACATACTAGACATATTAGTAACATTGCCTGTAATAAAATTCAATGGCTGATTAAATTTTTTTGCATCAGAAAACATATAAGACATATCAGTAACATTACGCGTATCAAAATTTAAAGGCTTATTAAAATTAGTTACAAAAGCAAACATATAAGACATATCAGTAACATTACGCGTATCAAAATTTAAAATAAAATCTTGTTTACAATTGTAAAACATATGAGACATATTAGTAACATTGCTTGTATTCCAATTTAATACGATCGGTTTAACAGAAATTTGTTTTACATATTGAAATAACTCAGACATGTCTGTAATTTGACTTGTGTCCCAAGATCCAATATCGCTATTATCTTTGCCATTAAAATATTTTATAATAGCGGTTCGTAATTCGTCTTTTGTAGTAAATACTCTCATTTGTATTTTTTAATTCTTTGTTTTTTATTAATTATGTTAAATAAAAAACAAATCAATTTTCTTAATAAAATTCTTTATAGTCATAACACAATAGTAGCAGTTCTGCATTTATTTTATTTAACATATAAAACAATATTAGTTTATAATAGTGTGTTGCCGATAGAAGATATTTATTTTTATAGCCTTCTAATAGGGATTGTATAAATATATATTTACGATCTTCATTATTATAAATAAAATATATTGGTTGATTAAAATTAGATGCTTTGTAAAATATACTTTTTATTTTGTAAACTTTTGTTGTATCGAAATATAATGGCTGATTAAAATTAGTTGTCTTATAAAACATATAAGACATATTAGTAACATTGCTTGTATTGAATTGTAATGGCTGATTTAAATATTTTGCATAAGCAAACATACTAGACATATTAATTACATTACACGTATCAAAATGTAATGGTTGATTAAAATTAGTTGCGTAAGCAAACATATAAGACATATCTTTAACATTTCTTGTATCAAAATATAACGGTTGATTAAAATTAGTTGCAAGATAAAACATAGATGACATATCAATAACATTACGCGTATCAAAATATAACGGTTGATTAAAATTAGTTGCATGACGAAACATATTAAACATAGAAGTAACATTGCTTGTATTAAAGTTTAAAGGTTGATTAAAATTAGTTGCTGCGCAAAACATGCAGTCCATAAAAGTAACTTTGCTTGTATTAAAATTTAAAATAAAATCTTGTTTACAATTGTAAAACATATAAGACATATCAATAACATTACTTGTATTCCAATTAAGTGTGATTGGTTCAACTGATATTTGTTTGACACCTGCAAATATCTCAGACATATCCGTAATTTGACTTGTGTCCCAGGATCCGATATCTTCAGTTTCTGTATCAGTTTCATAAAAATAATTTACAATGGCATAATGTAATTCTTCTTTTGACGTAAATACTCTCATTTATTTTAAGGGTTTTTTATTTATTGTTTTTATTTATTATAAAAAAAACAAATCAATTTTCTTAATAAAATTCTTCATAATCATAACACAATAGTGGCAGTTTTGCATTTATTTTATTTAACACATAAAACAACAATAATTTATAATAGTGTGCCGCCGACAGAAGATATTTATTTTCCTGACCTTCTAATGGGGAATCTTTAAATATATCATAAATAACTGCACTATTGTATATAAAATAGATAGGTTGATTGAATTTAGATGCATTATAAAACATATCATCTATATTAATAACATTGCTTGTATCGAAGTTTAATGGTTGATTAAAATTAGTTGCATAATAAAATATAAACGACATATCTTCAACATTGCTTGTATCAAAATTCACTGGCTGATTAAAATTTTCTGCACTATCAAACATACCTGACATATTAATAACATTACGCGTATCAAAATTCAATGGTTGATTAAAATTTTCTGCACTATCAAACATACATGACATATCAATAACATTACGCGTATCAAAATGTAATGGCTGATTAAAATTAGTTGCATGACGAAACATAGAATCCATAATAGTAACATTGCTTGTATTAAAGTTTAAAGGTTGATTAAAATTGGTTGCTGCACAAAACATGCAGTCCATAGAAGTAACTTTGCTTGTATTAAAATTTAATATAAAATCTTGTTGGCATTCAAAAAACATATAAGACATATTAGTAACGTTGCTTGTATTCCAATTAAGTGTGATTGGTTCAACTGATATTTGTTTGATACCTGCAAATATCGCAGACATATTCGTAATTTGACTTGTATCCCAGGATCCGATATTATCTGTATTATCATTGCTATTAAAATAATTTATAATTGCAATACATAATTCCTGTCTTCTAGTAAATACTCTCATTTATTTTAAGGGTTTTTTTATTTATTGTTTTTATTTATTGTTTTTATTTATTATGTTAAATAAAAAACAAATCAATTTTCTTAATAAAATTCTTCATAGTCATAACACAATAGTGGCAGTTCTGTATTTATTTTATTTAATGTAATAAACAATAATAATTTATAATAATAAACAGCCGACGACAAAATATATTTATTTTGCTGGCCTTCTAATGGGGAATTTTTAAATATATCATCAATATCATCAATAACTGCACTATTGTATATAAAATAGATAGGTTGATTAAAATTATTTGCATAATAAAACATACCAGACATATCAGTAACATTACGCGTATCAAAATGTAATGGTTGATTAAATTTTCTTGCTCTAATAAACATACCAGACATATCAGTAACATTACGCGTATCAAAATGTAATGGTTGATTAAATTTTCTTGCTCTAATAAACATACCAGACATATCCTTAACATTATTTGTGTTAAACTGCAATGGCTGATTAAAATTAGTTGCATAATTAAACATATTAGACATATCTTCAACATTACATGTATCAAAATTCAATGGCTGATTAAAATTAGTTGCATCATAAAACATACCAGCCATATTGGTAACATTACGTGTATCAAAATTCAATGGCTGATTAAAATTAGTTGTATTGGCAAACATCCAAGACATATCAGTAACATTACTTGTATATAAATTTAATGGCTGATTAAATTTTTTTGCATCAGAAAACATATAAGACATATCAGTAACATTACTTGTATCGAATTCTAATGGTTGATTAAAATTAGCGGCATTACTAAACATAAAAGACATATCAGTAACGTTGCTTGTATCGAAATTTAATATAAAATCTTGATTACAGCAATAAAACATATAAGACATATTAATAACATTGCTTGTATTCCAATTTAAAGTGATTGGAGTAACTGAGATTTGTTTTATATTTAAAAATAAATCAGACATATCTGTAATTTTGCTTGTATCCCAAGAACCAATATTGTCGGATTTATTATTAGTTTCATTAAAATACTTTTTAATGGCGGTTCGTAATTGTTTTTTTGTTTTAAACACTTTCATTTGTATTTTTTTGTTTTTTATTTATGATGTCAAATTAAAAAAACAAATCAATTTTATTAAGAAAATTCTTCATAGTCATAACATAATAGTGGCAGTTCTGCATTTATTTTATCTAATGCAACAAACAACAATAATTTATAATAATGGCCAGCCGACAAAATATATTTATTTTGTTGGCCTTCTAATGGGGATTGTCCAAATATATATTTACTATTTTCATTACCATAAATAAAATATATTGGTTGATTAAAATTAGATGTTTTGTAAAATATACTTTCTATTTTGTAAACTTTTGTTGTATCGAAATATAATGGCTGATTAAATTGTGTTGCTCCAAAAAACATACTGTACATACTAATAACATTACTTGTATCCCAGTTAAGCGGATAATTAAAATGAATTGCATTATCAAACATCCATTCCATAACAGTAACTTTGCTTGTATCAAACATCAATGGCTGATTAAATTGTGTTGCACCAGAAAACATAAAACACATATTAGTTACATTGCACGTATCAAATAACAATGGCTGATTAAAACTAGTTGCTTGAGAAAACATATGTGACATGGTAATAACATTGCGTGTATCAAAATTCACTGGCTGATTAAAATTTATTGCATGAGTAAACATATGTGACATAGTAATAACATTGCGCGTATCGAAATTTAATATAAAATCTTGTTTACAGCTATAAAACATACAAGACATATTAGTAACATTACTTGTGTTCCAATTCAACGTAATTGGTTCAATAGAAATTTGTTTAATCCATATAAATAAATTTGACATGTCTGTAATTTGACTTGTGTCCCAGGATCCGATATCTTCAGTTTCTGTATTAATGCCATTAAAATATTTTTCAATGGCCTTACGTAATTCTTCTTTTGATGTAAATACTCTCATTTGTTTTTTCTTGTATTATATTATTGTTTTTGTTTTATATAAAAAAAACAAATCAATTTTCATAATAAAATTATTCGTAGTCATAACATAATAGTGGCAGTTCTACATTTATTTTATTTAACACGTAAAACAATAATAATTTGTAATAATGCCCAGACGATAGAATATATTTGCTTTCTTGGCCTTCTAATAAGGAATACTTAAATATAGTAAGATCAATAATTTTATTATTATTTTTTAAATAAATTGGTTGATTATAATTTATTGCAGCATAAAACATTTGTGATATATTAGTAACATTACTTATATCGAAATTTAATGGTTGATTAAATTTTTTTGTATAAGCAAACATAACCGACATATTAGTAACATTACTTGTATTGAATTCTAATGGTTGATTAAAATACGTTGCATTCCAAAACATAAACGACATATTAGTAACATTACGCGTATCAAAATTCAATGGCTGATTAAAATTGGTTGCGCTTTTAAACATATAGTGCATATTAGTAACATTAATTGTATTAAACTGCAATGGCTGATTAAAATTGGTTGCATAATAAAACATACCAGACATATTAATTACATTACTTGTATCAAAATTTAATGGCTGATTAAATTTTAGTGCATTAAGAAACATAAAAGACATATAAGTAACATTGCGCGTATTAAAATTCAACGGTTGATTAAAATTTATTGTATTCGCAAACATATATGACATAGTAATAACATTACGCGTATCAAAATTTAATATGAAATCTTGTTCGCATTTATAAAACATGAAAGACATATTAATGACATTGCTAGTATTCCAATTCAATGTAATTGGTTTAATTGATATTAAAGGTATGTTTAAAAATAAATAAGACATATCCGTAATTTTACTTGTGTCCCAGGATTCTATATCGCCCGTATTATTTATACCATTAAAATAATTTATAATAGCTGTTTGTAATTCTTCTTTTGATGTAAATATTTTCATTTTTATATTTTTGTTTTTATTTTAAGTTGTTTTATAAAACGCAAATCAATTTTTAATAATATTCTTCAAATTCGTCACATAATAGTGGCAGTTCAGCATTTATTTTATCTAATACAGAAAACAATAATAATTTATAATAATGCCCAGGCGATAAAATATATTTGCTTTCTTGGCCTTCTAATGGGGAATTTTTAAATATATCACCAATAATTTTATTATTACTTTTTAAATAAATTGGTTGATTATAATTTATTGCAGCATAAAACATATTTGATATATTAGTAACATTACTTGTATCGAAATTTAATGGTTGATTAAATTTTTTTGTATAAGCAAACATAACCAACATATAAGTAACATTACTTGTATTGAATTCTAATGGTTGATTAAAATACGTTGCATTCCAAAACATATATGACATATTAGTAACATTACGTGTATCAAAATTCAATGGCTGATTAAAATTGGTTACATCATAAAACATGTGTGACATATTAGTAACATTACGTGTATCAAAATGCAATGGCTGATTAAAACTAGTTGCATAAGCAAACATACACGACATATTATTAACATTGCGCGTATTAAAATTCAATGGTTGATTAAAATTCGTCGCATTAGAAAACATACGCGACATATTATTAACATTACGCGTATTAAAATTCAATGGTTGATTAAAATTCGTCGCATTAGCAAACATACTATACATGTTTATAACGTTGCTTGTATCAAAATTTAATATAAAGTCTTGTTTGCACTCATAAAACATATAAGACATATTAATAACATTACTTGTATTCCAATTAAGTGTGATTGGTTTAACTGATATTAAAGGTAGGTTTAGAAATAAATAAGACATATCTGTTATCTGACTTGTGTTCCATAATCCAATATCTTCAGTTTCTATATTTCCTGTATTATTGGTAACATTAAAATAATTTAAAATGGCTTGTCTTAATTCTTCTTTTGATGTGAATATTTTCATTTTTATATTTTTGGTTTTATTTGTTGTTTTATCAAATAAAAAACAAATCAATTTTATTAATAAAACTGTTCATAGTCATAACATAATAGTGACAGTTCTGCATTTATTTTATCTAATACATAAAACAATAATAATTTGTAATAATACCCAGGCGATAAAATATATTTGCTTTCTTGGCCTTCTAATGGGGAATTTTTAAATATAGTAAGATCAATAATTTTATCATTACTTTTTAAATAAATTGGTTGATTATAATTATTTGCATTATAAAACATATATGATATATTAGTAACATTACTTGTATCGAAATTTAATGGTTGATTAAATTTTGTTGCATGAGTAAACATAAAGGACATATTAGTAACATTACTTGTATCGAAATTTAATGGTTGATTAAATTTTGTTGCATGAGTAAACATAAAGGACATATTAGTAACATTACTTGTATTAAATTCTAATGGTTGATTAAAACTGGTTGTATTATCAAACATATATGACATATTGGTAACATTACGTGTATCAAAATTCAATGGCTGATTAAATTTTCTTGCAATACGAAACATACCAGACATATTAGTAACATTACGTGTATCAAAATTCAATGGCTGATTAAAATTTTCTGTAAAATAAAACATCTTAGACATATTGGTAACATTACTTGTATTAAAGTTTAAAGGTTGATTAAAATTAGGCATATTGAAAAACATAAACGACATATTAGTAACATTACGTGTATTGAAATTTAGTGGCTGATTATAAATTGTATGAGCAAATATACTTGTCATATTAGTAACATTTTGCGTATTAAAATTCAATATAAATTCTTGTCCACAGCAATCAAACATATAAGACATATCAGTAACATTGCTGGTATCCCAATTCAATGTTATTGGAGTAACGGATATTTGGTTAACGTATTGAAATAACTTAGACATATCTGTAATTTGACTTGTATTCCAGGTGCCTATATCATCTTTAGAAATGTCTAAAATGTCTATATCATCTTCAGAAGCGTTCCAGTCGTTTATGTATTTTGTAAAATTTGTAATATCAAAATACTCTTCAATAGCAGTTTGTAATTCGGCTTTTGTTGTAAATACTCTCATTTTTATATTTTTGTTTTTATTTTAAGTTGTTTTATAAAAAACAAATCAATTTTTAATAATATTCTTCAAATTCGTCACATAATAGTGGCAGTTCTGCATTTATTTTATCTAATACAGAAAACAATAATAATTTATAATAATGCCCAGACGATAGAATATATTTACTTTCTTGGCCTTCTAATAAGGAATACTTAAATATAGTAAAATCAATAATTTTATCATTACTTTTTAAATAAATTGGTTGATTAAAATTAGTTGCATAAGAAAATATATAAGAAATATAATAAAAATTACTTGTATCAAAATTACTTGTATCAAAATATAAAGGCTGATTAAAATGTTTTGCATTTTGAAAGATGCATCGCATTTCAGTTACATTTCTTGTATCAAAATTCACCGGCTGATTAAAATTAGTTGCATAAGCAAACATATAAGAAATATCATAAACATTACTTGTATCAAAATTCACTGACTGATTAAAACTAAATGCACTCCAAAACATAGAATTCATATTAGTAACATTATTTGTATCAAAATATAACGGTTGATTAAAATTAATAGCTTCATTAAACATAGAAGTCATATCAGTAACATTACGCGTATTAAAATTCAATGGTTGATTAAATTGTGTTGCATTAAGAAACATATAAGCCGTATTTGTAACATTACATGTATCAAAATTCAATGGTTGATTAAAATTCGTCGCATTAGCAAACATACCATACATGTTTGTAACGTTGCTTGTATCAAAATTTAATATAAAATCTTGATTACAGCAATAAAACATTTCAGTCATATCAGTAACATTGCTTGTATTCCAATTCAATGTTATTGGTGTAACAGAAATTTGTTTTATATGTTTAAATAACTCAGACATGTCCGTTATTTGACTTGTGTCCCAAGATCCAATATCTTCAGTTTCTATATATTTTGTATTATCAATTTCATTAAAATAATCTACAATAGCTTCTCTTAATTCGACTTTTGAAGTAAATACTCTCATTTATATTTTTTTGTTTTTATTTGTTGTTTTATCAAATAAAAAAACAAATCAATTTTTAATAATATTCTTCAAATTCGTCACATAATAGTGGCAGTTCAGCATTTATTTTATCTAATACAGAAAACAATAATAATTTATAATAATGCCCAGACGATAGAATATATTTGCTTTCTTGGCCATTTAACGGGGAATCAATAAATACATTATTGCCATTTATATTATTATTTATAAAATATATTGGCTGATTAAAATTTTTTGCATTATAAAACATATGTGATATATCAGTAACATTATGTGTCTCAAAATATAATGGTTGATTAAAATTAGTTGCATTATAAAACATAAATAACATATCAAAAACATTGCGTGTATCAAAGAACAACGGTTGATTAAAATGTGTTGTATGAGAAAACATATAAGACATATTAATAACATTACTTGTATCAAAGTGTAATGGCTGATTAAAATTTGTTGCATTATAAAACATAAATAACATATCAATAACATTGCGTGTATCAAAGAACAACGGTTGATTAAAATGTGTTGCATAAGAAAACATATAAGACATATTAATAACATTACTTGTATCAAAGTGTAATGGCTGATTAAAATTTATTGCTTTATAAAACATACCAAACATATCAGTAACATTACGCGTATCGAAGTTTAAAATAAAATCTTGTTTACAATAATAAAACATATCTTTCATATTAGTAACATTGCTTGTATTCCAATTTAATGTAATTGGTTTAATTGATATTTGTTTTATATTTTTAAATAAACTGGACATGTCTGTTATTTGACTTGTATCCCAGTTTCTAATATCATCAATATCATCAATATCATCAATATCATCAATATCGTTAAAATAAATATTAATTGTATTAATAATTATTTTTATTATATTATTATTAAAATAATCTACAATAGCTTCTCTTAATTCGACTTTTGAAGTAAATACTCTCATTTATATTTTTTTGTTTTTTATTTATTATGTCAAATAAAAAAACAAATCAATTTTTAATAATATTCTTTAAATTCATCACATAATAGTGGCAGTTTTGCATTTATTTTATTCAACACATAAAACAATAATAATTTATAATAATTTTCGGCTGATAAAATATATTTCTTTTTTTGGCCATGTAATGGGGTATTAATAAACATATTAATATCATTATCATCACTATCACTATCACTATCACTATCACTATCACTATCACTATCACTATCACTATCACTATCACTATCACTATCACTATCACTATCACTATCACTATCACTATTATTATTTTTATTATTAAATATAAAATATAATGGCCAATTAAAATTTCTTGCATAAGCAAACATATTAGAAATATCTTCAACATTATGTGTATCAAAATTCAATGGCTGATTAAAATTTGTTGCACAACGAAACATATGTGTCATATACTTAACTTTGCTTGTATTAAAATTTAACGGCTGATTAAATTGTGTTGCTTCTCGAAACATAAAAGACATATTAGTAACAATACGCGTATTAAAATTTAACGGCTGATTAAAATTAGTTGCTTTGAAAAACATACCACTCATATTAGTAACATTACTTGTATCAAACTGCAACGGCTGATTAAAATTAGTTGCATTACAAAACATACCTAACATATTAACAACATTATGCGTATCAAAGTTTAAAATAAAATCTTGTTTGCACTGATAAAACATATACGACATATTAGTAACATTACTTGTATTCCAATTTAATGTAATTGGAGTAATAGAAATTTGTTTTATATTTTTAAATAACTGAGACATATCAGTTATTTGGCTTGTATCCCAGGATCCAATATCTTCAGTGTCATAAAAATCATCTTTAATAGTACTAATAGTATTTTGTATATAAGAACCGTTAATATCTATACTATCAAAATATTTTTCGATGGCGTTTCTTAATTCGACTTTTAAAGTAAATACTCTCATTTATTTTAAGGGTTTTTATTTGTTGTTTTTTTTAAATACTATAATTATAAAACGCAAATCAATTTTTAATAATATTCTTCAAATTCGTCACATAATAGTGGCAGTTCTGCATTTATTTTATTTAATATAGAAAATATTAATAATTTATAATAATGCCCAGGCGATAGAATATATTTGCTTTCTTGACCATTTAACGGGGAATCATTAAATACATTATTGCCATTGATATTATTATATATAAAATATATTGGCTGATTAAAATTTGTTGCATTATAAAACATAAATAACATATCAGTAACATTATTTGTAATAAAATTTAATGGTTGATTAAATTGCTTTGCTCCAGCAAACATACAACACATATCAGTAACATTACGCGTATCAAAGAACAACGGTTGATTAAAATGAGTTGCACAAGAAAACATACTAGACATATTTATAACATTACTTGTGTCAAACTGTAATGGTTTATTAAATTTTTTTGCATATGCAAACATATATGAAATATTAGTAACATTGCGTGTATCAAAGTGTAATGGCTGATTAAAATTGGTTGCACCCTCAAACATACGTTTCATATTAATAACATTGTTAGTAATAAACTGCAATGGTTGATTAAAATTGGTTGCGTTACTAAACATATAAAACATACTTTTAACATTTCGTGTATCAAAGTGTAATGGCTGATTAAAATTGGTTGCACCCGCAAACATACATTGCATATTAATAACATTGTTAGTAATAAACTGCAATGGCTGATTAAAATTGGTTGCACCCTCAAACATGCTAGACATATCAATAACATTTCTTGTATCAAAGTTTAAAATAAAATCTTGTTTACAATAATAAAACATGTTTTTCATATTAGTAACATTACTTGTATTCCAATTTAATGTAATTGGTTTAATTGATATTTTTTCCATACCACTAAACAAATATGACATATCAGTTATTTGGCTTGTATCCCAGGATCCAATATCTTCAGTGCCATTAAAATAATCATTAATAATACTAATAATATTTTGTATATAAGAACCGTTAATATATACACTATCAAAATATTTTTCGATGGCGTTTCTTAATTCGACTTTTAAAGTAAATACTCTCATTTATTTTAAGGGTTTTTATTTATTATTTTATCAAGTACTATAACTAAAAAACGCAAATCAATTTTATAATAAAACTTATCAAATTTGTCACATAAAAACAAAAGATCTGTATTTATTTTATTTAACGCGTAAAACAATAATAATTTAGAATATTTTATAGTTGACAAAAGATATTTATCATCTTCATCATCAAAATGGGAATTATCAAATATAGTATAATCAACAGATGTATCATTAAATTTAAAATATATTGGATGTCTAAAACTAATTGCATTATTAAACATATTAGGCATATAAGTAACATTACTTGTATCAAAATGTAACGGCTGATTGAAATTGGTTGCAAAATAAAACATTTCAGTCATATCAGTAACATTGCTTGTATTAAAGTTTAAAAGTTGATTAAAATTGGTTGCACCCTTAAACATACAAGACATATTAGTAACATTGCTTGTATTAAAGTTTAACGGTTGATTAAAATTGGTTGCACCCTCAAACATACACGACATATCAGTAACATTACGTGTATTAAAATTTAATATAAATTCCTGTTTACAACAATGAAACATATTCTTCATGGTTATAACATTTCGCGTATCCCAATTCAATGTGATTGGTTTAAAAGATATTTGTTTTATATTATCAAATAAATAAGACATATCTGTTATTTTACTTGTATTCCAAGATCCAATATCGCTATTATCTTTGCCATTAAAATAATTTTCAATGGCAGTTCGTAATTTAGCTTTCGTAGTAAATACTCTCATTTATTTTAAGGGTTTTTATTTGTTGTTTTATCAAATACTATAACTGAAAAAACGCAAATCAATTTTCTCGGATTTTAGTGGAATTATTGTCTTAGACTAATATAAATTCAGGTTTATCCGTCATCTGTATTGTCGTTCGCGTTATCGTTAGCGCCACCATCATTAAACTGATTGCCATACGATCCAAAACTAATCGAATTCACCATATTCATCCGCTCTAGCGATTTCGCCAATGCATTTTGTTTTTCCAGACCCGAAAACAAATAATCTGTGCCCGGACTCTCCTCGTTGATCTTGATTTGTGTATAAATATCATTAATGTTCTCTATTGCCAGCTCCACTTTGCGCTTGTCCGCGACAATTTCCACACTGGCGTCCACCTGCTCTGTACATAGTGACACCGCAAAATACAGTAAATATCGCCGCTTTTTACAACATGCATTCGTGTATTGCAGCGAAAACAACGTAAACACCGATTGCATTACTTTCTCTAAAAATGGCGATGAACGCTCTTTAATATAGTAAAACAAGGCATCCCATATCATCCATACTAAATCATATGCGTGTTTTACATCCACCGTTACAAACGGACGGCGCACACAACGACAACGTTCTTTACGTTTTTTACATAGTGCCTCGAATTCCATCAACCACTCCAACCAATAACATGCAAATACTGTATTGCGTTTTTCGCTAGATAAATTGTAGGCGAATTCATTCATCGGTATAAACACTTCTTTGGGATCATCATCGCGAAAAAGCGGTGTGAAAAAATTCACATTTGGTGCCTTAAGCCGTTCTGTCATCATAGTCATGTCAAATTCTTCGGCTCTATTTATTTTAATCACTTCGAAACTGTGTTTTTTAGGACTCAAACATAGTACGCTGATAATTTCGGCGAATAAATTGCGAATAGTTGGGTGATTTCGCATTTCTAGCGGCGTTACAAACCGCCCTGAATTGGCTATATCACGAAAACACAAATATCGTTTTTCTAAATAACAAATTAATTTAGGATTTCCTGCATGCACATATTTTGCACAATAGTATAATATGTTTTCCCATAGATCCAAATAGTGGCCTGCACATACGAATTCGGCACCCCAATGACATGCATGTTCGATTTTGCCTTTCATAATACTATCCAATAGTGCATTTTTTACGTCCGATTTTTTATGTTTTGAAAATGTTAAACCGCGAAACTGAGCTGGCTGGCGAATATCGTTGATTTCGTGTTTGTTCATCTGTTTATTAATTGTGGCGATAATGTGGTGGTGGCTTTTTACGCATTTTGGTTAGCAATGTATAAATATAAGAATGCTATAAAAATAAAAATAAAATACACAGAAAATATATATCTACGTGATGGAGACAACTACTATTTTATTACTTGTTGCGCTAGTTGTATTAATTTATGCCGCATTCTTTATCTTTAGCAGAACAACCACTATTGTTGATAAGATTGACTTGGCCAAACCCAATACTCCAATTAAAGCAGAAACCTTAAAAAATCCCGGATCTGGTGTTTATTCTTATAGTATGTGGATTTATGTGTATGCTGCCAAAGAGAGTCTGCGCGATGCAGCCAATCCCCAAAACTACTTTATGAAACGAGCTGCTTCAGGTACTGATACTAAATCAAATATTGGAATCCGTCTTGGTGGTACTACTCCCTCTTTAAATGTCGAATATGTTGCATCTAACACAGTAAAACCTATCCTTGTTACCGATGATTTCCCTCTTCAAACATGGGTAAATTTGGTTGTTAGTGTTCAAAACAGTTATATTGACATCTATATGAATGGAAAATTGGTGAAATCTGTTAGAGATTCTGCCATTTCAAGTCCATCGGCTGATACTCCTATTCAATTTGGCCAATTTGGTGCTTATTTAGTTAAATTTAATCATATTGATAGTGCCACTGACCCCCAGACCGCCTGGAGTAATTATTTGGCTGGAAATGGCGAAAGTTTGATGGCCAAATATACTGGCAACAACTATGGTATGGATGTGAATTTCAAATCCGGATCTGATTCTTATAGTGTTAAACTCCTCTAAGGGGGCTTCGCCCCCTTATGATCCCCTTAAGGAAACCAAGGTTTCCTTATGATCCTTCCTTTACCTCGCGAATGCACATGTGCATTCGCTCGGAGTTCCAAACATAAATATAATTTTTATTATATTTATTATATTATTGTTAATGCCAATATTCTCCGAGCGAGTATGCACGTTAGTGCATGCGAAGCGAGGTATGCACGTTAGTGCATGCGAAGCGAGGTACGAGGTCGTACCGAAGGTGCGACCGAGCGGGGATCATAAGGGGGCTTTGCCCCCTTAAAAATCGGACATTATATTAAGAACGCTTTTACTATAATATGTCACCAGCATTTCAGTTTATTGCTGCTACAATTGCCTATTTTTGCATTATAGTGGCATTGGTTTACTATACCCCCTATTCCACATCTTTCATTTTCCTAGGTTGCGTTGCCGTCACATATGCATACATGTATATTGGACAATTAACCAATTCCGGCGGTTTATCATATTTAGCACTATTAGTTTTGTTTTTGACATTATTTATCATTTTTTGCATTTTTTACGGTTTTGTATTAGCCCAAGGCGACCGTATTAAAGACAAGATTTTTACAAAACTATTTGATACTCTCGATTTATCTAGTGTTAGTGCTTTGCAAACACAACCAAAACAAATCACATGGTATAATCCATGCACTATAGAGTTTGGTTTAAAAGTTACTAATTCAAATCAAACATTGGATTGTAATGCCAATACAACACTATTTACTATCAAAACAGATACAAATGATATTTTTAAAATGCAACTAAAAATGCCAGACGAATGTAATCTACAAGCAAAATCAGAATATACTAAAGTCAAATTAAATGTGTATGACAAATCTTTACAAAATGTTACTATTCCACCAAACATAAATATTGCCGACGGTGAATACCATTCTTTTATTTTCAACATACAAGGAAATATGATGGACACATACATCGATAGTGTTTATCTTGGACAAACACAAATCGGCAATCCCGGATTTACTATAAGTCAAGAAAATGCACCAAGTATAAAATTTGGTTCTGGATTACCCATCACTTTAGCAAATTTCAAAATAGAGCACGCCGTTAATATTCCTGCAAAATCGTGGTATAATGTACAATAATTGTTTGTATGACCATCTATAGTAATATTAGTTGTTTATGAATAGTATGTATTCATAAACATATGTTTGTATATTATAGTATATTAACAACAAATGAATCCTGCACCTCCGGTAAATGCAGCTCCAGCTGCACCTGCAATTGCACTGCCCAATATTGATACCGCGGCCATTACAAGTGGTTTGACAAATAGTCTATCGGGCATTAAAGACACGGTAAATTCCGCAGTCACCGATTTTTCAAACAAGGATTTGGTCGGCGCCAGTAATGAATTTATGGAATCAAATACTATTGTGGCCAAATTCGCCTTTATTATTGTTGTGTTAATTGGGTTTATGTTTTTATTTAAAATTGGTATGATGTTAATTACATATTTTTTAATGCCATCGTCGTCGCCTATGTTAGTAGACGGTATGATTAGCGGTAGCGAAGCCGTTACTATCAAACAAGATCCGCGAAGCAATAATTCACTGATTCAATTATCTGAAAATCGTGATTCGGGAGCCGAATTTACATATAGTGTGTGGCTCTATCTGAAAGGCGAAGGAGATGAAGGTGAGAAGCATGTTTTCACAAAGGGTAATGATACTACTCGTGGCGCGCCTACATTGAAAGTTAAAAAGGATACAAGTGGCAATATGATGGCCACTGTTACTATGGATACAATGAAAGGGGAAGGTGGTCTTACTGCTGCAGATGGTTCTATAGTAACGCAAGATATTATGAATTTGCCTTATAATAAATGGGTGCATATTGCCATTCGTTTGCAAAATCGCATAATGGATGTATATGTGAATGGTGTATTGACTGTCCGCAAGGATTTAGTAAATACTCCTCGTCAAAATTACGGCGACGTTTTGGTTTGTCAAGGTGGTGGATTTAGCGGCAATTTGTCTAACTTGCAGTATTTTAGTTATGCACTGAATGTATTTCAAATTAGTCAGTTGGTGGCTACTGGACCCAACACATCTACTAGTTCAACAACTAGTGCTGATATAAATAAGGGATTTTATCAATATATGTCCCAACAGTTTTATACTAGTAATTTGAAATAGAACACAGATAGTGCTATATAAATTTTTTATAATACGTCAAATATTATAAAAAACTTTGTATTTATATTTATATTAATAAAATGCGTAAGTCGAAAACTTGCAAAAAATGGAAATCGTGTGATGCGGTTCCTACAGGACAAGTAATGATAGGATGTCGTCCAGCATACACATCTCGTGGATCAAAAAATTGGTCTAAATGCAATATGGCTGAATGGGGCGGACCCAATGGTGCTAAAAATAAAAAATATTGTAAAAAAGAAGGTTTAATTAGTGGCTGTAAACTCCAAAAGTCAAACAAAATTAGTAATGATCAAGTAGATGCACAAGTACTTGAATATAAAATGCCCTATATATGGCGTCATTTAGATAATAAAACTAGAGGCAAAATTGTTAAATTGGCACGGACTATTAAATTAGTAAAACCAAATAAAATTATACATTAATAATAATTTAAATAATAACAATAATAGTAATTATGTCAGGATTAACAACTTTAGTTGCGCAAGGGTTAATAAATTTTAGAGCAAATATTAGAAATGTTGCATATGATTATCAAACATTTTATAATATCCCTAATACAAACGAAGTAGATTCTTCAACAATAACACTTGAAAGATATTGTGATATTGCAATGCCAGAATACTTAGAATTTATAATGAATGCTAATTATTCTAGAGAGGAATTTATAACAGAACTAAAAAAAACTACTTTAACATTAAAAATTACAAGTGAACCTGAAATACAATTTCCTTTAAGTTTGTTAATTAATTTAAGTGAACCAACTTATTGTGATAATAAAATTTATGTAAAAATGCATTTTGAAACATTTTTTGGTAATATACCTCATATTGCGATTCAATATAATATAATTAATTTTTCTTTAAGCAATTTTATAAATTTATCACAATTTATTGAAAGATTTGGACTAATATGCAAACTTACATTTTTAGATATAGAAGAAAGACGCAATATGGCGCAAAATGATTTTTTAAGAGTTTTTCAAGAATTATCTTGGATTGAGTTTAATATGAGAAATATAATAACAATTAATAATATTCATAACTTTCATACTACAAATAATAATATTTATACTTTTCATACTAATTTTGAAAGTCTAAGTAAAGGATTTTTTATTGAATGTAATAATATTAATAATTTATTTGAAATTCAATTATTAGTTCACATTAGTACAGTAAGATTTTGTTTAAATAAATTTTTAATTCAAACTAAATGTGTAAAAATAAATGAAAATATGTTATATTTTCCATTTAATGCCGATAAATCTTACACAGATACTTCAACTGAGTCATATGAAGGAGGAATTAATTTTTCTAGAATAGATGAGCCAAGACTAATGTTAAAATTTACTGAACCGATCACTAATATTAAAATTTATAATTTAGGTTCAAAAATATTTGAAAAATCTGAAGGAACTATTAGAATTTGTGATAGCAATCTTTTTGAAAGTGGTATTAGAGATTATAATAATCAACCTAGAACTCGCATATTTGGATCTGCTGATTTGTATCGTATTAAAAAGCCTGATTATAAAGAGCCAATTATTAAACTAATAGATGGAACGTTTACTTGCCCTATAGCGTGTGAAGATATTGGTGTTGGCGCAAAATATTTGTCTTGTCATCAATGTAAGAATAATTTCAGTGAAGCAGCAATTATAAAATGGATTGAAAGTAAAAAAACTTGTCCTACTTGTAGAGTTAATTGGAATAATTTTCAAATTTATATAAATGGCGAGGATGATATTAGCAATGATAATAATATAATATTAGAATCTATTCAAGTTGAAGAAACACTAAGAGACGTATAAATATATATTAAAACGTATTAAATAAAAATAGATAAAAATAGATAAAAACAATGTCAACAACACCAAGAACAAGAGGTTCACTAATGAGTTTAATAGCAAAAGATAATTTTAACACGGAAATTAAATTAAGAAATGTTGCATATGAATATGATACTTTTGATAATATAAATAATTCTATTCATAGCTCACTATTTAGAGAAGATACTTCGCAAATACAAATTACTTATGTTGCTGATATTTTAGTTCCAGAATATTTTGAATTTACAATGAACAATAATTCTTCAAGAGAAGAGTTTATTACAGAATTAAAAAAATCAACTATAAAATTTTATTTAGGCGGCAGTTATGGTAATTATATTAATTTTCCATTAAATTTAATAATTAATTTAAATAAACCAACATATTGTGATAATAAAATATATATAAAAACATGTTTTAATTTGTTTTTTGGAGATTTACCACTTATTGCAATGACTTCAGAATACCATTTTTTATATTTTAGTTTAAATAATTACAATAATTTATCTCAATTTATTGAAAAATTTGGAGTTTTATGTGAACTTCATTATTTAGACACTGAAGAAAGACGTGCATTAGCTGTAAACCAGTCAAAAAGATTATATCAAGAATTGTCTTGGATTGAATTTAAAATGACAAATATTAGAACAAATAATAATAAATATAAATTTAATATTGCTTTTGAAAGTGTAAGCAAAGGATTTTTTATTGAAAGTGATGGAATAAATAATTTAACTGAAATAGCAATACATTTTGAAGTTCCTGGTAATAGTCAAGAAAGAATATTTTTAAATAAATTTTTAATTCAGCAAAAATGTGTAAAAATAAGTGAAAATATGATTTATTTTCCTTTTAATAGTCGTAAATCTTACACTGAAACTTCTGTTGAATCGTTTGAGGGAGGAACAAATTTTTCTAGAATAGATGACCCCAAATTATTATTAAAATTTATTGAACCTATAAATAACATTAAAATTTATAATGTTGGCTCTAATTTATTAATGAAAAAACCAGATGAGCGATATTTTCATATGTTTAGAACTACCTCATTTAATAATGGACTACGTGATTATGAAAGTCAACGAAATTCAGATGCCTACTATTATTGGGGTGGAAGTAAATTTAACTATTTAGATCCAATTATAAAGCCAATTTACGAAACTTATACTTGTTCTATTACTTGTGAAGAAATTAGTGTTGGCGCAAAATATTTGTCTTGTCATCAATGTATGAATAATTTTAGTGAAGTAGAAATAAAAAAATGGATTGAAAAGAAAAAGACCTGTCCCACATGTAGAGTTACTTGGGAAAATTTTCAAATTTATATTAATAAAAAGGATTAACTATTAAACTAGTAAAACCAAAATAAAAATTCGCGATTTTACGTTATAGACATCTAATATATAAATGTCTACAACCAGTCAAACACAAATATGCGCAAACGAGGCCAATAAACGCGCCGCTGCGCTTAATAATATTCCGCCGACGCGTTATACACCGATTTCGCCCTACATTAATGGGTCAAGTACACCATCTATTTCGGCCCAACAATATGCGCTCAATATGCGCCGTAAGGTCGAAATCCTCCAATATAAGCGTTTCGAGGCCGGCAAACAGACAAAAAAACAGTCCTGGGCGCAAATCGCAAAAGGCGCATATCAAACCAAATCACAAAGTGCATTGCAGGCCGCCGCAGATGGCGCCTCCGAACCCGTATGTCCGCCTACCCTCAGCACCTCTGCGGGGGTGCCCGGTCCCCCAATATACCTGTATTTAGATCCCACCGTCCCCCTCTACAATTATGTAGTAACACATACATACGCCACGGAGAACAAAGAAGATCCAAATCTGAAATGGATTACTATACCCGTGTATGACATATTGAGTCAAAACGCGACACTATTTACGTTGAATATACAACCGCCGATAGACCAGATTAATTACACATATTCGTTTACTACATCTGTTGGATTACGTGTGGAAGGAACGTCAATTAATCGTCCGGGAACGGTTGATGCCAGCGGTGTATTTCAAGTGTCTATTATACCGACGGATATTAATGTAACGGTGACTTATGGCGGATTTGATGCCGCACTTCGCAGTACGCCAATCGCGTCATTTAGTAGCGGATTTTTAACAAATGTGACGGGAAACACACCGACAACCACACAAGCAAGCACATTTTATGGCGAAATTTATTTAGGTGAACTCACTATTTCGAATTTGTTTTTGGCTACATCGCCGGGCTACACATATGAAATTACGGTGCATTATGCGCAATCTAATAGTTTTAATATGAGCACGTTTAATTCGACCTTTATTACAGGATTGCAAACACGGTTGACAAATACTAATAAACAAATAACCAGCGGAATGACCTTTACTGTAACGCCCCCGATAACATCTATTCAACCATTTATTATTAGTGGTATATAATGGTGTATTTAGTATCCATCATATAGTGTTATTATAGTATATAGTAATTTATAGTAATTTATAGTAATAATATGGCAAATCAACAATCATTGGACCAACAATTAATAGATGTAATAATTCAAAACAGTGGCGACGTTAAGTTGGCTGTATATAGTTTAATAGCACAAGGAGCTAGTGTAAATGCTGTAAATGCAAATGATCCAAATCGCCTATGTGCCATGTATTATGCAATTATTAATGAAAATAAAGATGTTATATATGGATTATTAAATGGAATAGATATTAAATATATGCAAAAAACACCATATAATTTATTTACATTATATATTAAAACACTATTAAAACCTTCAGGTAGCGGCATATATGATAATTTTACATATTTAGCCATAATGAGAAAATTTCAGGAACAAAGAGTGTTTATACATGTTCAAAATAGTGATGGTGAAACGCCATTAGATATTATTTGTAGACGCGGACATTTAAATAGACATGTGTATGACGATATTTACTATATTGATGGTGTTTATTGTGAAGTTGTTCTTCCTATACAATATGTAGTATTTAAAGATTTAGCTTTTATGTTTGAAAGTGCGGGCGATAGTGAAGAATTTCAACATACTAATAGACATCCGCTTGATATACTAGAAGATTATGAAATAACTGCTGCTAATGCAGGTAATATATTGATTCGCGAAGCCATTAAATATTTTATTGAAGATAGAGAAGATGGAGAAGATAGAAATTTTAGTGACATTGATAGAAGATTTTGTAAAGGATCATCTGAACCATCAACTGAACCATCAACTGAACCATCAACTGAACCATCATCTGAACCATCAACTGAACCATCATATGAACCATCGGATTGGGAACCAAGTTGGTCATCTAATTCTGAACCATCAATTGCAGATTTAACGAGTTCTGAACGTCGTCGACGCGCTATTATTGCCCAGACAATAAGAGAAAGAGATGCTGCAAATGCCGCAAATGCTGCTGCTGCATATGCTAATGCTCAGGCACAATCGACATCATATGAAGAATGTCAGCTTTGTTTTGAACCATTAAATAATATTGATGGACCCGGACCTAACGCAAATCCAAAATGCAGTAATAATTGCAATGACGTTGTTATTGCTTGTGATAACGGACACGAATTTCATAGAGGATGTATTTTAAATTGGTGTAGTGCTGGCCCAATTGATGTTGCCGGACAAATGGGCTCACAATATACAGCTATGCGTGAAATGATTAAAGTATGTCCTTTGTGTAAAGCAGATATTAATTGTCCGGATTTAGTAACACAAGAACCAATTGAATTTGTAAGTGAATTTTCACCAAGTCCAATATCGATGGCGAGTTTACATACAATATCAAGTGAGGGTTTTGGAAAAACAAAAGGAAAAAGCAAAAAACGAAAAACAAGACGTAAAAAAATCAATGTACGGGGTACAAAACGCAGAAAACTAAAAGTTCAGGGAAAAACAAAACGAAAATCTACACTTCGTAAAAGAAAAATTGCATGGGTTTAATAAAATAACATATGTGTTTAATGTATAGATTTGTGTGAATAATGAGCACAGAATTACCTACTGGCAAAGATGCAATGAGTATTGAAGACATATGTAAAAATTGTAATTCGAATGAACAATATCATAATGACAATAAAGATGTATGTTAATACCGTTGTAATGACGACTATGACGTTAAGTATGATGAAGTTGACTATGATGAAGTTGACGGTGGTGGTAAACGCATGTTTTACAAAAAGCAAACAATGCGTAAAAGAAAGTTAAGAAAACAAAAAACAACAAAAGACGATCAAACAAAAAACGGTCGCGTCGTTATAAAAAATAATTTATATAATGTCAAACAAATACATTATATAATGTCAAACAAATAATTTATATAATATCAAACAAATACATTATATAATTTCATATTTTTGGTGTTTTTAGGCAATTAGTTCCTTCCAGCCACCATATCCAAATTCATTTGTCATATTATCATTCATCCACATATCATGTAGGGAATCATTATCACTATCTTGTTCATATTTTTGACAATTACTACAAATAACTATATGATCATGACTTCCTAATAAATACATTTTACCATTTGGTGTATCTTGGATTCCACATAATATTGTTTTTACTATGCATCCACACTCTTTAGATTTGCTGAATATTCTTGGCATTTTTACTTATATAATTAGCAATAATCTTTATTTTATATTATTTATTTGCAGTCGCAAATCTGCTTTGCAGATTTTCTTATACAAACATAAATGCCAGCATAATAAACATAATCAAAAAAGGCAGCAATACCAAGAACCACGACAACATAGGAACACCGGCTTTACAAATCAAATTGAGAATCCAGGTCCATAGTAAAACAACCATAATTTTAATGGCAAATACTACGGCGGTACTATCGACCGCGCAACTATAATCGCCCAAACAATATAATTTAGGATCGCTTCCATTTTGAAGAGCAATCAAAATAATACCAATCATAGAAATGACTAAATAGAAATATGCAGGAGTACATAAATTAAGGGCCATTTTTTATACATTATATAGTGAAAATACTAGTTGTGTGTTTGTCTTACACTAAAAAGCGATTTCCACTAGTGTATTTTTCGGCAATAAGTTGAGTAGGAGTACTAGTAAAAGTGGTTGTATAAGGGGCGGCTCCGCCGCTGACGCGTTTTTTACTATAGGAATGTTTTTTCAAATATTTTCGACGATAGTGTTTTGAACCGCCACCAATGCTAAAACGACCATTTTCGGGTAAAGCCATTTGATGTTCGGGTAAAGGAGTAATGTAGCGAGCGGGAATAGAGTTGTAGGCATCCCCACCGCGAATAAAACGTCGGTTTTTTTGAGATTTGTTGTGTTTTTGCTTATGCTGATTTTTTTTAGATTTGGACGAAGGCATAGTAATGTGCTATATAATTAAGGGGGGAATTTTAAGGGAACCAAGAGGTTTACATTTAAAAATATAATTATCTTATTATAATATAATTCACACGCACATAAATTCACACATAATTATTGTATGAAAAAACAAATAATTTCATACAGTAAAATTTGCACTCCGAGCGATTCAGAACCGAAGGTTCCTAATCGCGAGGTAAGGGAAGGATCATAAGGAGCGAGAGCCGTCGGCTCTCCACTGTACCAACTTCGTTGGTACTATCCGAAGGTTTCCTTACTCGATATCAACATGAGTCAACATATGACGTCTGCAGCAAGGATCCACCAAACGCAATTCATCCAATACTTCCGCTTCAACCGTTTTCACCGCATTTGTAGCAGTCAAATACACAGCACGTTTATCAATGACACCGTCTTCATTACCTCGAGCAGCTAATTTACGCTTACGCACTTCGTCTAAATAATATCTGTATTTATCAGCCAAAACTTGGCCACAAGTCACGCATTTTACAGGAATAATCATGGTTTTAATATAATAGATATAGTAATATAATAATGTATTTTATATTGTCTTTACTTTATTTGAGTTATTTTATTTAATTTATTTAAAAGGTCAATTTTTTAAGGGAAACCTACGGTTTCCCTTAGAATCCCTTCCCTTACCTCGCTTCGTATGCACTAATGTGCATACTCGCTCGGAGTGCTAATAATTTTAGAGAGTGCTGTTCAAACACCCGAATTCATACATAATAATTTATATGTGTTATAAGTTCTTTGTAATTTAAAATAGCACTCCGAGCCATTAACGCAGTTAATGGCGAGGTAAAGGAGGGATCATAAGGGAACGTAGTTCCCTTAAAAAATTGACGATGCGACTTTTCCTACATCAATAATTATAAACAAAACCAAATAACTAAAACAATGAACTACGACCCCGTTGATTTCGATGATATTCACGCTAATCGCGATTATCAATACTTTTTCGCTAGTGAAGCAACAAGCCCCGACAAATTCGATAATCTCATAAATAGAATTTATAGATACGAAACGACCGACGCCCCCGAAGACATATTAGATTCCTACATTAATGAAGGAGGAAATCTGACCGATTATATAATGTTTGAAGACATGTCCTATATTGATACTTGTATAAGCATACCCGTAGCAATAGTGCAGTCCGGCAATTTTGCTTTATTAGAAAAGCTGTTGCAATTAGATCCTACAATGATTAATTACCACGATAATGAGTATTCACTATTGGCGCATGCAATTAAAGCCGGTCAGTATGAAATGGCATATTATTTATTAGAACTCGGTGCCGACCCAAATCAGCCAGGAAGACGATTGAAAACCCCGCTATATCAGGCCATCCAAAGTGAAAATCCCGCATTGGTACAACAAATGTTAGAAAGAAATGCAGATCCGAATTTGTGTTATTCGGTTGCGTTAACCAATTATTTGTCGTTTGCGCTTGATAATTATGCATCCAAAAATACTGTTAATTCGAAAACTATAGTGCAATTATTAATACAGGCAAATGCGGAATTTCAAATAGATAAACTGAATAACACTACAAAACAATTGTATTATGACATAGTAAATGAGATGTCATAAATAAAATTTTGTCTCATGTTTTTTCCTTTTTTATTGTATTTAAAAAATACATACAATAAAAAACTCTGTAAGAATACACATTTATACTTTATTGTAATCCCTTGATTTTTTCTAACAAAATAGTCACATCCATTAAGAATAAATCAGGATGATTACATATCCACATAGCCTGTAATATAATCATAATTAATAAGCATTTGCCAAATCCGATATGCATCTGCTCTTCTAACATGTAGGAGCTAAAATACGTAAAATTTGCAAGCAATTGCATTTTTACACACATAGATATTAACATATAACATGTCATAAAGACGGATGTTACTATTGTGATTACGATTGACATTATTTCACTGATTGTTTGTGTTTGTGTTTGTGTTTGTGTAAGATTTGTTGTATAAATATATTTAATCAATTTTTTTATTTGTCTGGCTTTCATTATTGGTTTGTCTTCCTGTGATTACAATCACTTTCAATTCAATTTTCGACCGTATTTTGCCAATATATCGGCAATAGCATTTCCTACACTATGTTGTGAGCCCGTATATGTGTGGGCCGACACATGTTGAAATTGAATCAGTGACCTGCGCTGATTATAAGCGTAATGCAAGTCCAGTAAAATGTCGTCACACCCATTTACATTTTTTCCTGTTTGAATTACGTGCAGCGCGCTTTGTGAATCACTATAAATAGTGGCCGGCTGATTAGCAAAAATGCTGATTGCCATAGCGCGATAAATCGCCAATAATTCACAGCGAAATGATGTAGGAGAAACATCCGGAAACCACAATTTATATGGTTCGGCGATGGGTTTATGCATGCCATTTGGGAAAAAAACGCCGATGCCACCGATACCTTTGCCAAATCCGTTCTTACAAAGCTCATATGATCCATCTACATAAATGGGTACAAATATACGCGAACTATGCGTATGCATTCTCCGAATTAATATGTTTTTTACCATTTGTGTTTTATAATTACTATGGTGTAGTATATAAATAAAAACTAAAAATAATATTATTAACTAAAATATAAAGAAATTTTATAGTTAATACAATATATTATGGATAATATAGAAAATTTAAGAGATGGATGTATTAAAACACTGGTTGCAAATGGTGCATTTGAAGCTGATACCAAATTAAGATTAGTATCATATGTTAATATGACGTTTAATAATATTAATAATACAACAGTCAATATTTTATCTGAAGATTATGGTATGTTTGATAAAATATTACCAAAATACTTAGAATTAAAAATGACAAACCAAAATTTTAATGATAATACATTAAAACAAATATATAGTAAACTAGAAAAATTATCATTGAAATATGTTATTGACGATATAATTTTACAAGATATTCCATTATCACTATTAATAAATTTAAATAAACCCATATTTTGCTATAATAAAATTTATATACAGTTATGTTTTTTTAAAGAATTAAATATGATTTATATAAAACAAAAAATAAATATGATATTAAATATTTCAAATTCATTAAAACAATATATTACTGGATTTTCTATTATTTGTAAAGCAACCTATTTCGATACTATAGAAAGAAGACAACTTTATAATAGTAATGTAAAATTAAAAGATATTTGTAATATTTTCAATGAAATTAATTATATGAATTTTTGTAATATAAATAATTCAAATACCACTTATGTGTTTGATATTAATTTTTATAGAATTTCTAAAGGATTCTTTATTAAATGTGATTTATTAAATAAATTATCAGAAATACAATTAATTGTACCTATAAATACACCCAGAATTGTTTTGAATAAATTTTTAATTAAACAAAATTGTGTTACAATAAACCCAAATTTATTATATTTTCCATTTAATAGTGAAGAAAAATATTATGATGATAATATTAAATCATGGGAAGGTGCAATAAATTTTTCTAGATTAGATGATGTAAAATTATTATTGAAATTTGATGAACAAATTCAAAATATTACTATTTATAATTTAAGTTTTAATATTTTGAGAGTGAATAATAAAGAATTATATGAATTAGGTGATTATAATACAAATGTTAGTGGTGATTTTAATTATCCTACTACAAAAATAAATAAAGTTTGTTCAAATTCGTGGAGATAAAAAACATGTGCTTTGCTTTTACTCCATGTTAAGCATACCATCGATTCTTGTCATACACAATAACTTTGTTTACTATTAAGGATGAAATCATTTTTGCTGCTTCTATACTTTTGAGATTTCCTGACTCAATGTCTTTAATAAACTTTCTATATATTTCGTCTTGGATTGTGTGCGACATTTCATTGTCGCCCTTATTTTGATAACGATCGAATTTTTTAATTAGTGTTTCATATTCGCGTTTAAGCGTCATTACACTATTAGGATAAAATACATGGGCGTTAACGTTTAATGACATAGTTTTTGCTTATAAATACAATAATATTATTGTGTAAATTATATTCAATTTTTTAACGCCTTTACACATTTAAAAGTACAAAGGGTTAACATTCATCAAACATAAATGTTTCATTATTATAGCATGCCTCGAAAATAGTATCTTCAATATAATTATTGTTTGAATTTGGCTTACGAGCACATTCCATTAACATCATTATACAACAAATAAATAGTAAATTTGCAAACATAATTAGTACTTCAACTTCGGGGTGAAATTGACGTTCATAAGGGGCAGGCACGGGTCTTATATCTTCGTCTAAGTCATCAGTTGACTCTTCCTTTTCACTATCTTCATTTTCACTATCTTCCTTTTCACTATCTTCCTTTTCATTTTTATCTTCTTTTTCCTCTTCTAAGGATTTGCTTTGGCGCAAATCCGATTCTTCATCGTCTGACTCAACATAATCTTCATCTGAGGAATTATTCGACTCTTCTTCTTCCTCGTCTTCCTCTTCTTCCTCATCTATTTTTTCACAATAATTAACAGCATTTTTTCTAGCCAATCGCGCAGATCGTCTTACAGGAATTTCATAGATAGTATTTTGAACAAGATCGCGTGTTTTGCTAATAAGCTCAATTGCCATTTTAATAAACACTGTTGATGCACCAGTTTCATCTTTAAATGCCACAATCATATTATCTGCCGTATTTATGATCCATTTAAACAATCGCATAGTACTTTCTTTTTGTTCGGGATTAAGTGAATTATAAAACTCAGTAAAATTTTCATTTATAAATTTAAACAAATAATAAATACTATTGATTTGATCGATAAAATTAGTTGCATCCCTATTTTCTAATGTGTATGCAATAATACAGTTAACAAAATGTTTATGGGCCTCGGTATATGATTCGTTAGCAGGTACTTCGTTAGCAGGTACTTCGTTAGAGGGTACTTCGTTAGAGGGTACTTCGTTAGCAGGTACTTCGTTAGAGGGTACTTCGTTAGCAGGTACTTCGTTAGACATGGTATATTAGACGTTATTATTTTTAGTTTTTATGTTTTCGGTTTTAACAAAAAGATAAAATCAATTTTCTACGATTCTTTATTAAAAAATTGATTACAATGTTTATATTAAAACTAAACAATAAAACATAATATTAATATATATAATGCCAAAAAAAACCCGTGTTATTGAAACTATTGAGCCAAATTCTATAGTTCCTGATGTTGTCAAACCTAAAAAAACAAGAAAAATACAAAAATCTGATATTCAAAAAAAAATCGATAAACACAAAAGCACCATTGTTGAATTAAAAAATTTAATTTCCGAAAAAGAAGTAATATTAAATAAAATGATAGAAGAAGCATCAAGAGAGCTTGGAATAACTTTATTTAAAAGACAACTTGCAACTCAAGAGAAAAAATTAGAAAAGCTTATTGAGGAAAATGGTGATCTTGATGAATAGTTTAAACCTTACTATATATATTTTTATACTACATACATGTAGGATAAAAATTTTGCAATTAATACGCAATGAAAACGTTATTTATTTATTCATAGTGTAAAGCTTCGCTTTATTTAGGGTGTAAAGCTTCGCTTTATTCACAATTTCCATAGCATTTGCCTTGATAGTAATAAAAATCCTTATTTTTTAATGCATAATCGGTGTAATTTGCCACAAAATGCGGGCCATTTGCCGATCCCGCCACGCATTTTTGACCGCCTAATAAAACACAGCATGATGTAGACGCACATGCATTCAAATCCAATGCCCCACATTTCTCCTCTATAGTCTGAGGCGAATTTTTGTTTGCATTACAAAACCCGCCCAACTGACTCGCCGTATTTACTACAGGGGCCAATTGCGATTCCCGCGTCAATCGACTCAAATACACACTATCTTCATAATTCGGCACGTAATTTGACGCCCCGAATTTATACGCCCCCGGGATATAGTAAAGCACCGGTGCAAAATTCGAATCTTTATATTGCACTTCAACCAATTTGCCGGTACTATCGTATTGATAGTGAACGCCGTTTTGCGCATCGACATTACTATCTTGTCTAGCCTCTGAACCGGTTCCTGCAACCGCCGCACCTACATTTGGATTATATTGCAGGTCATTTGTTAGCTTAGTAAATGTAGGGTCTTTTGGGTCCAATTTCATGCCAGTCGGTATTTTGGCGACAACATAGTGGACCTTTTTCGGCGTATTATCGGCATTATATTCTTTCACCAATTTGATTTTATAGTACCCACTAGGCGGCGCCTGAATAGTAGTGTTTGAACCGGGCTCAAATTCGCCTGTATTTACGGCATTATAGGCGTAGTCGGGAATGTCTTGATAAGTTCCAGTGTATTTCAAATAAGTAAAATTGGGGTTTGCATTAGTATCCAATAGTGCATGATTTGGAGGGATTTTTGCAACATCATAAATAGTATTTCCGGATCTATCTGTTTTAGCAGGTACTGCTGGTTTTACGTTAAAGTAATCGGTGGGTGGAGCAAATGTGCCTTTCCAATTGGTTTTTGAAGGTAAAATACTATATTCACTATAATAGAGTTCGCGATAATCGGGTAAATCGGCGACGTTTTTATTGGCTTGTTGGCTAAAATCGGCAGCATTGGTGGCGGGAGTAATTCCAGACATGGGATTTGCAGAATCGACTAATTTGTATCCATAAGGGATGGCTTTTACAGTATATTTTTTGTATTTTCCGGGAGACCATATCTCGGATCCACTAGGTACTAAATAGTAATTAGATGTGATTTCATTTTGGTATCTGTCTAAAATGGGCTTTAATGGTTTACCGGTACTATCGACGTCGATAATTTGTTCTTCGATGGTGAATCCTTCGACCCATGTGTCACGGACAATTAAACACATGACGATTACTAATAAACATAATACTATAATTCTGTATTTGATGTCCATATTACTATATATTAAGGGAACAAAAGGATCCTTCCTTTAAGTTATTTTGTTTTGCAAAATAACGTCATTTTTTAGAAACTTTTACCTCAATTTATATAATAATAATATTATTGTTTTACAATTTACTATATGACTTGTTTTTTATAAGATTTTATTAAGACATTATAATAAATATTTTATTTATTATAAATAATTTTTAATTTATGTATTTATTTTTGAATAGTTGTTCCCAAATATTCAAATCTGTCATAAAAATGTTCATACAATATTTTAAATTCTTTACATTCAATGTTTCTTTCATTAATTAGAGTAATAAATAAGTAATCAATTTGATTTATAAAAAATTCATTATTTAGACTTTTCAACCATAATAATGCTTCTATATTATTCATTGTTAATAGGTTCCCCGCAAAAAAAACAGTCGTGTTTATATGTATATTACACGCTTCTTTATAGTTATCATATAACCATTTTGCAGTGTCCAAATTAGAATAACAACATATATCAAACCCAATACCAATCGCAGTAGTACTATTAGCTACAGTTGAATTTGTTTCCAAATATTGTTTTACTAACTCTGAATTTCCAGTTCGACATAATTCATTAAAAACAGAAGTATCTATTTTAGTTATTCCACGTAATGTACATAATTTATCAAAACTTAATTCAGTCATTTTATAATTATAGCTTAAAAATAATATTTTAAGTTGTTTTTTTATTGATATTACTTTTTTGTTGTATTTGTTGAACTAGATGTATTATATAATTTGTCTTGAACAACAACAACCGGTGGATAATCATTTGATCCGCGCTCTTCCCAACATTTTAATGATGATACAACCATAAAATCACGAAGATTTTCACATTCTATAAAATTTGTGGTTCTATCTATGGAACCAGAAATACCAGGTTTTGTAATTTTACATTTAGAATCTGCAATTTTCCATAATTCTTTAATAGTATCACAACCGTTTGACATTTTTATATTATAGTAAGGGAACTTAGGTTTAAATGATTATATTTCACATTTTCATACAATATTATTATGATGTTTTACGCCTTTACCCACATAAAAAAACTCCCTTATTTAATTCTGAATTCTATAAATACATTAATCCCTCTATAAATATTACTATTCCATATCGGTTTCTGTAATAGTAACATTTAATATACAATCGCAATGTGGTCCTGCAAAATTTGGAAAATCGTTCCACCCATAATCTAAATAATCTGAGTAATTTTTCGTAATAATTTCATCTCTTATACAAAATATTAATGTATGATATTTGTTTCCATCTCTATAAACCTCAATCATTTTTTCGGTATTACAGTTTTTGAATAAATAATATTCAAATGTCATACGGTTATTAGATGAAGGAATCATACCAGTTCCAATTAACTTATAATCACCACAAAGCATATTGATATTTGCAGCCGCTTGGCCATCTGCAAATTCATCACTAAATTGTAAATTATAGTATTTTCCTGTAAGAAAGTTTGACATGTTATATGTTTGTTAGATAAATGTTTTTTGTTTGTTAGATAAATAAAATGTTTAAAACCAAATCAATTTTTTTAGGGGGCCGTGCCCCCTTAGGATATGCCCCGAAGGGCAACATAAGGCATCGCAGATGCCCGTCCCCTCGTACCTCGCGATTAGGACCATTCGGGTCTGAATCGCTCGGAGTGCTATGGTTATAAAATCACTATCGGAGTCGATTTTAAAACAGGTCAAATAGTAAATATTTAAACAGTAATATTATTATTGTATGAAAATGGCTCCTTTTAGTTGCCACTTCTAAAAATTACTATCGGGACCATTTTAAAAAACAAGTCTGATAGTAAATATTCAAACAGTAATATTAATATTAATATTATATGAATTTAAGATTAATGATTAAAACTACATCTAATAATTTATACTCGCATTGCGAGCTGTTTCCATAAACATAGTAACATATTTTCAATATGTGAAATCACCTCATCATCATTATTAAATTTTTGATGGGTTTTTATTATAAATGAATTATATTTATTTTCTAATTTTGCATTATTAACCCAGTTTTTATATACATTTAATTTGTGTTCGTTTATATTTTGAATTTGACCTGAATGACGAATTTCACCATTATATATACCTATACTTTTTCCGATAAATAAATTTTCCATAAACTCAAGTGTAACTTTACATGTATCTACAGATTTTTGTTTTAACAACAATAATTTAATGTTTCTTTTAATAAAACCGCTACCCTCATACAATTCACGTTCAATGCATTTCTTTGATAAATATTGCTGGGGTTTAATATTATTAATATAATGAATAATAGATTCTAATTCTTTTATATAAGCTTCTAATTCATCATTTGTGCCATTAAAATTTACACATGGACAACTTTCTGCAAAATGCCCAGATTGTCCACAAGTAAAACACAAATCTGATGCAATTTTTAATTCATTTTCAAGCGCTTTAATTTGCCAGTCAAACAATTGTATTTGTGTATATGATCCACCACGTACATTTTCAATTCCATATTTTGCCATATATTCTTTAGTACATTCATCTTCTGCATATGGTGATGTTAAATTCATTATTTTTAGTATTTTAACAGGTTTATGTAGTGTAGTCCACGAAGAACCTTGTTCACTACAATGTTGTTCATAACGTAGCTGGACATTGGTACTTTTACCAACATAATACTTATTGTTTTCAAGTTCAAGAACGTAAATATTCATTTTTTTAATTATTTATGTTTAACAATAAATCAAATATTTTGGTTCAATTTTAAATTACCATCAGGACCATTTTTAAAAACAGATCTATTAGTAAATTTTCATAAAATAATATTATTATTGTATGAAAAGGAACTCTAAGAATTTCGCTTTACTAAATTCTACTGCTCGAATCTAACATAGTTAGATTTTGTTGCCTTTCAGTCTCCACCTTATAAAAATCACTATCATAATTTTTTTAAAAATGATTCTCGATAGTGATTTTTATAAGGAGGCGATTATATTTTATCTAATAAATAATTGATTAATTGTAATACTATGTTTATTTTTAATTGTTATTGTAAATGAATAAGGACATATTTGTTGAATTAAATAAACAAAATCTGATTCTTTCATATATACAGGTTTTGTATCATTAATACAATTAATTTCTTTATCATATAAATAACACACTAAAACTCTATATTCATAACCATCTATAGTATTAAAATATTTTAAAGGTAAATACAATTGAAATGGTTTATTATTTAATTTTTCATAAAGTTGTTTATAACTTTCTCTATCACTTTGAATTTCATTATATGTAACAAGTATTTCAGAAGAGCTTTTAAAAATATCTTTAATTGATGAAAACATTATTATTATTATTAAGTTGTATTTAAGTTGATTACTGTTTTAATATTTGCTATTATAACTGTTTTTGAAAACTATAGCACTCCGAGCGATTCATAACCGAAGGTTCCTAATCGCGAGGTAAAGGAGGGATCCTAAGAGAACTACGTTCCCTTAAAATAATATGGAATTAAATCGGTTTAGAAGAATTCCCAATAATATTTATATTACATATACAATTTCACATATTATGTCCAAAACAAATACTGTTGATTCTGAAAAAAACTTCGACTCTATTATCTCCGATTTTCTAAGAGATCTCTCAACCGTATATCCTGAATATAGTACCAAATGGTCGAAATGGCAAAACGCTGATTTTAACACTATTGCCGATCTTCATACATACTGTTTGACTGTCTATCCTGAACGTTTTTTTGACATTCTCTATTCCAATGCAGACATTTTCTCGGCCACTTCAACAGTAAATGTGAATTTCCTACCAAATGTCGATTTTAAACTTCTTTATAACTGTGAAGGCATCAGTGAAAATACTCGCAGCTCTATTTGGAAATATTTGCAACTGATCTTATTTACTGTATTGGGTTCCGTTAAAAACACAGAAGGGTTCGGTAAAACAACGAATTTATTTGAAGCTATTGACGAGGCCGAACTACAGCAAAAAATGGCGGAAACTATGGCTTCTCTAGGAGAATTTTTTAATAATGCATCTTCTTCCACTGAAGGAGAAAGAGAAAGCGAAGCTCCTGAACTTGTAGATCCTACAGATGACTCTAATGGCAATGCATCTAAAGAGGGTTTTAAAATGCCCGATTTAGAAAAGCTCCATGAACATATGAAGGGACTATTGGAGGGAAAAATCGGCAAGCTAGCCAAAGAATTTACCGACGAATTTATGGAGGAAATGACCGAGTTTTTCGGCGATATTAAAACCAATTCGGCGACAACCAGCAAAGATATTATTATGCAACTCATGAAAAACCCGCAAAAAATGGTGATTATTTTCAAAAAACTCGCGGCTAAGCTGCAAGACAAAATGAAAAACGGCGAAATTTCACAGGAAGAATTGATGCAGGAGTTGGGTAGTATTATGGAGAAAATGCAAGGTATGGGTGTAGGAAAAGGCGACATGGCTGATTTGTTAAAATCGATGAAAGATATGCCCTTTATGAAGATGTTTGAAAAAACCATGGGCGGGGGCAAAATCGATATGAATGCAGTAAATCGCATGACTCAGCAAAATGCCACTAAAGAAAGATTGCGTAAAAAAATGGAACAGCGACAGGCACAAGCGCAAGCGCAAGCACAAACAAAAACCACCATTGAGACCGCTGGTGCCAATCACTATGTAGTTCATATTGGTGATGAAAAACAGGAAAAATCGGGACTAAGACCTCCTACAGTGGTGCAGCAAATGACCGATGATGAATTAATCAAATATATTAATAGTACTAGTGGAAAGGCTAAGGTTAAAGGAAAAGGAAAGAAATAAAAAGAGACAATTAGTAAAAAGAGACAATTAGTAAAAAGAGACAAGAAGTAATAAATTTATACATATTTATTATAAATATGTATAAAAGATTTAGAAAAAATGTTTTTACAAAAAAATCAGGAGGCGGTGGTGGTATTAGTAAGCCAAAAAAACCATCAGATAATGAAGATTTTGCATCAGTAAATATATCACAGCCAACAATAAATAAAACACAAAAAAAATGTACAAGTACTGATAAAAAATGTGGATTTTGTAAACAAACTGGGCATACTGTTGCCAAATGTACATCATTGGCTGATGAATTTAAACGAATAGAAGATTATTGTTCTAATGTTGTACATCAAGTAAATTTACCAGAAACACGAAAATTTTTATCAACTATTGATAAGGATGTAATAAGAAGATATATTACAAAACATGATATTTCAAATTATATGTATGAAAATTGTTCGCAATATTATGATAATAATATTAACTTACGTGATAACAAAAAAAATAATATTGAATTAATTATTGGATATTTGTGTGTATTGCCATTACATCCAGAAATTAAAATAAAAAGACAACAAAAACAAACACAACAGCCTCAAAAACAAAAACAAACACAACAGCCTCAAAAACAAAAACAAACACAAAGAGAACTTGGTATTGATTTTGGCAGATCTGATGTTGTTTATACTTCACATGGACCTGAAATGGTTTATATACCACCAAAATTAAAATTTTAATTTGACTTCTTAAATAATAAAATCGTTAATGTGTTACTATCTTGAAGAAATAAATTTTTCAAATATATTCTTAATTTATACGATGGGATTTTTAGATCATATAAATTTGCCAGTGTTTTTTATTAGTTTAGCGTTGGGAATCATTTTTGTGGCTGTATTTGTGCCGGATAGGCGAATTATTTATGTATATCCTACACCAGAAAATGTAGACACTATTCAATACAAAGATGCTGCGGATAATTATTTTGTGGTAAAACAACAAAAAACAAAATGCCCAACCAAATCAACAGAAATTTTAACTATTCCTGTTCAACCTTAGACATAAAATATTTACTATTATGTTTACTATTATGTTTACTATTATGTCTACTATTATGTTTTGGCATAGGTCTCATATCGGGTCTTCGATGTGGCTTTTGATTAAACATATTATTATTAGGTGGATTCGCAAATATTAGCTGATTAAGTTGTATACAATTGCGCCCTTCGGGCGCTACACAAATGGGTATCCATTTCTTCCATCTGGCACTATATAAACAATCCATAAATACCTGTTTTTTTAGATCGACATATTTGTCGAGACTCGTATTTTGAAACATGTCTTCGTCTTCACTTTCTTCTCCTAACTCAACATTGGCGTTTTCGCGAATGTTGCGAAACACCGAATTTAACATCACACTATCGGCACGTGTTGCCACAAAAGCAATATCAATATATGCATATTTTCCAGCAGTATCCGCGGCATACAAATGATAAATATCGTCATGTAAATCGGCCATTACCATAAAAGTGGCCTGCCCTAATTGCGACGCAGCCCGATTGTCTAAATCCGTGCGGGCACATCGGTCGTCTGATTGTGCGATTGACGGTTGCAATGCACGTTTATCGGCCACAGCCGACACCTGTTTATTATAATTATGATTTAAATACGGTAAAGTGTGCGCTGTCGAGCGAAACTGAATATGATGTGTTTGATAAGCCGCTTCGCTGACCACACGATCGTAAAATAGCGGATCATACAGTAAATCTTGACTACCTGCCACGGCACACATGTAGGGCAAACATAAGTGCATGCGTGTGCCATTCACCGATTCCAACAACTTAATAATATAATGTAGGCGCTCTGCGAAGGTCATAGATTTTGTAGGAACCCCTTCAAACATGTAGATGTCATTTATTACGAAATAGGCGGCTTCGCCGCCTGAACTATTTGTGGATATTTGGACGATTGTCCCGGCAATAATAGTGCCATAAGAAATCTTGCGCTTATGGGCTTCAAATTCGATGTTTGAAAAACGCGTTCCACCCGCGTCAGTTATGTAGGCGGCATCTTTGCTGCTACCCGGCTCGTGAGTAAACCACAACAATTGTTTGCGTCCTGTGGGAATGGCCATACAAATATTATATTGACTTGTCAACGATTTATTATTTGAATCAGTTTCGTAGGCGACCTCGATAGTGGGAAAACGGGATTTTAATTCAACTTGCATTGTTTTACTATTGTTTTGTTTATTTTATAATCATGTTCATAAATCATGTTTATAATTCAATTTTTTAAGCCTTTACACATTTCTGAAGGCAGGCTTGCAATCTTGCCAGACTGCACTGTGGTCGGTCACGCCAAAGGCGTAAAAAAACGAGCATATAAAACTAAATTTTATCTAATTTTTATTTTAGAATTCTTTACATAGACATTTCCGATAGTGTATCCGACAATCGATCCATTTCATCATTATATTCTAAGCAATAATCACATTCACATTCACAACTACAAATATATCCAGGTGCGGATTCTGGATATGTAGTCGCCCCCGATAAATCCATATATGGCTTGCGATTACGCCATAACCGTTCGTCTTCAATACATAATTCCGGATATTTTAATTCTACTTCAACGGTTTCGCCGTTTTTCTTACAATATAATTTGGTTTCACCTAAAAACAGTTTAATTCCCATTTCAACTGTGTCGCAATCTAGCTTTTGAATACGAGCCTCGGACAAATGTGTACGAGTCAGCAAATCGAAATAATTCATGCCCCCAAATACGGCGTCGCCTTTATATGCATGTTCCGTCCAAATACGATTGCGATGATCTTTCATAAATACTACTTTATGCGACGATGGCTTCGCCTTGTTATATGCTAATATAGGCGCGGGATAATCTACAAACGCGAATTTAATAGTCCCTACATTAAGACGATAGTAATTTGTTTGTTTTGTAGACATATTTTATGTTTTTAATGGTTTCTTTATTTGTTTTAGAATATATGTTTTTGTTCTAAAAGAAAGTCAATTTTTTATGCGTGAATTTTATATAGTTACATGATTAACAATGAAGACGTAGAAAGACACGTGAATTTATTAAAAAAATATATTCCCAATTCCATGATTAAATACATCGTCGACACCGAAGATAAAACATATAAATTTTTTGTGACAGATTCAGACAAAAACGAATGTTTAGATATCGAATTGACTAACACCGATGGTGCGCACTATATTATTAATGTAGAATCACTAAATAAATGCGCCAATAGTGGAACCGCAAATTTGCAAGGATTAGAGCAATATGCAAAAGCATTAGGCAATGTTTCCGAAATTAAAATAGAAGACATGTCATACATACTATTGTGTGACCGTCATGCCATTCCGTTATTTTGTTTGAACATTCTAAGCAGCGGGCGTTCATGGTATAATAAAAAAGGTTATAAATCGAGTACATATACAAAAGAATATCAATACAATAAACGTCAAATACAAAAAAAGCTGACCGCGGTATTGCCCTTTGTATTGGCCAATTCAAAAAATGCATTCATAAAGAAGTCAGATGTAGGCGATCCAAACAAATTCGATGCTGCTATATACACCATAATAGAGCAATTATATGATTTGTATGACCAGCCCGATCATGAAGGCGATGTTTTTGATTTTATGGACGCGCAAACAATTAAAGACGTATTTATAATATTAAAAACATACTTAAAAAAACATGCGCGTATATGTGAACCAGACCATAGATATACGTCCGAAGAGCTAGGTGCTGTTGAAGATACTATGTTTTTTATTACAGATTTTGTTGGAATGTTTTGTGATTTTTTGTCTAAAACTAGTAAAAAAACAGGCAATGGAAAAGGAAAAAAAACAGAATTTAAAATTTTGTATAATAGTGAATTGTCAAAAACCATTAAAAATAAACGTAAAAATAAAGAAACAAAAAAACAAAAAACAAAAAAGTAAAATTATAATTAGTGTTTGAATATAATTATAATTTATGAAGGTCTTTGTTTTTTAAACCTTATGCGCAGTCTTTTTTCTGCATCTGCGAGTTTTACGGTTACGGCGTTTGCCTTTCACACAGCGTTTAAGTTTGCGCGATTTCACACATTTACCGGTTTCTTTGTCACGGCGCATGCCATATAAACATCTAGTTGATTCTGCCATAGTAACTATAAAATACACATATATAAAAATTGAATGGATTTCTTTGTTTTTGCAGATTTTGCAAACAAACCAAGTTTTAAATATGTCTATCGAAGACCTCGCGCGTAAATTATTAGTGTTTGAAAATATGCTAAACGAAATACGTTTAGAGCAATTACAAACGCGTCCAGAACAAATGGATTTGGTAAAAGCCGCTATATTACGCCGCGAAGCGGCGTCTTTGCAAATCCCCGAAAAATACACTACTAATCCAAAATTATTGCATCCCTCTATTAATATTACCGCCGGAATATTCTACGAAATCACAATACATAAATCAAATGTGATTGGCACCAATTATATACCACCAACAAAAACCGTCGAATATCAGCGTAGTCAAAAACAAGATTATTATTGTTTTACAACATATTTTAAAAATATAAATGGCACTATGGTGAAAACTAGTGGAAATGTTACAAAATACTATCGGTCTTTTGCAACATCAGATACAGGAGAAATAGACGTGGAAGAAATCTTTTATTCAGATTAATAATCAGCATCAGCATATAAACCGTTAAGCATTAGTCCTTCGCCTTCAACGTTAGTTTTGTTTTTTTTAATTTTTAAAAGTCGTCTATTAAGTGCAATTATGCGTGCTTCCATAAAACGAATATAACTTAATCTATCATCTCTATAGTCATACAACTGATTTATATAATCAATTTGTTTTTTTCGTTCATCTATAAGTATATCTAAATTTTCTTCTTCATATTGAATATGCTGTTCAAGTTCGGCTATCACATCATCGTATTTTGGTCCTAGATTATAATTTTCTTCAATATCATCTTTTTGATGATCATAAGTTTTTAATTGTTGATTCACTAAATCTATATCATCATCTATTTCTGATATTTTATCATCCGTTAATTTAATATATTCTTGATTTTTATCTAAATTTGTAATTTGTTCGGAAATAATCTCATTTGCAGTTACAATCAAATCATTAATTATTTTTGGATCTGTAATAGTATTATATGTTTGTTTTATATTATCAGGATCTGTAATAATATTTAATCGCGTTTCGCGAATTACAGGAACTGAACTTTCATTTGGCAATTGAATTCCACTAACTTTTTCAATTTCCTTTTTTAAATTTTTAGTTTTTGCGTCTGCAAGTTTTTTTTGAAATTCAGTTTGTTTTACAAGGCTTTCTTCTTCTGGTATATTTAATATATCTTGAGCTGCTGATATTGCTGCTATTCTATTTTTTAATGTCTGTTTTTTATTTTTTGATTGTGCAAATTCTTTGTTTTTTTCGTCTTCTATTTTTGCATGCTCTTTTTCTAATATTTCTCGTAAATGGCGTCTTAAATATCGGGTTTTTCTACCTGTAGGTGAAGGAGTATGCGGTGATTTTCGACGAGTATGAGACGATTTTTTTATTTCAGGCGAAGAACTTTTACTTTTACTTTTGCTTCTATTTCTAGATCTGGTTTTTCTTGGAGTACTTGTTTCTTTTTTTGCAACATTAGGCATAAGAGGCATAGGAGGCATAGGAGGCATAGAAGGCATAGAAGGCATGGTAGCAGGAGGCATATTAAATGTAGAAACATATGCTTTTGGTATAGTACTCAAATCAGGAGGGTTTTCTTTTATTTCTTTAATTACTCTATGTAAACGCGACATAAATAATACTATATATTATTGCAAATAATAATATATAATACTATATGCAATAACATTCATACACACATATATAATTATTCTAAACCAAAAATATCACTTAAATCATCATTATCACTATCAGCATCATGATCAAATGTATTCCCTAAACCAATTATGTCATTTTTATTTTCTTGATCTACAAAATTTGTTAGCTTCTCCAATTTAGTGTTTTGACGTTCCATATGTTTATATAACTTGTCGCGTTCTTCGGTTGCAACCCGTATTTTACTATCTAATTGTTCTATTTGGCGCATTAATTTGTCTATTTTAGTTTGCAGTTTCGGAATTTCATTTTTGTAATTACTAATTTGTTTTAAAATTTCTGGATCAGTTGCATATGTAAATTGCATTTCTTGTTCCATTCCTGCAATCTCAAACCCTAGATCTCGAACTGTTTCGTATTTTGTGTTTCTATTTTCTTCTAATACAGAAATTTCTGTATCAAATTCTCTTATTTCTGAAAATAATTTTTCAATATGTTTAACTATTTTATATACCTGCATTTGTTTTTCAATATCCCCTTTTACACTATCAATTGCTTCTTTTAAAATTTGAGATGCTTGTTCTTTAAAACCTTCTTCTTGTGCTTTTTCTTGTTCTTTAAAAAATGCAATTCTTTCTTCCATATTACGTGCTTCATCTGAATTTATAGGCGAATCTTCCTTATATTGACCAAATTGATAATTTGTTGGTTTTGCCACAGGTAGATTTTCATCAAATGCATTAACTGCTGTTTTTGCTGTAGTAATAGCACCTCGCAGTTTACGAGTTCTGTTTGACATTCTCGATTCAATTATTTGTTTTAAATCGTCTTTCGCTTTGTTCAATAAACGCTGTGTTTGTGGTCTTCTATATCTGTTTAGAGCTGGCCTTTCTCCAAGTGGCGAATGTGGACTAAATTTTGGTTGTTCAATTGGACTCGGACTTTTACTATTGCTAGGACTCGGACTTTTGCGTTGTCTACGACTAACAGGATTCGATTTTTGTGTTTTGATAATATTTGGTCTAGGTGGTCTTGGTGTATTGGGTGTACCCCCAAGACGTTGTGTTTTATGTTTTCGTTTATTACTAAAATGTGGTTGTTTCATAAATACTATATATTGATGTTGCAAAATATAGTAAAATCATAAATAATATTTATACTTTATTTGTGTTTTTTTTGGTTTTTTTTAGTTTGACGTCCACCTTTTTTTTCTTTAATAGTACGTCCTGGACGTTGTTTTCGAGTTGTTGATGGTGGTGGTTTTGTAGGAGTAACCGGTTTTGTAGTAATATGTAATGCTTTTAATGCTGCCAACAATTCGGGATCTGCATCGGATTTTGGTTTCGATTTATTTTCATCAGAGGGTATAAAAGATAATGGTTGAGGAATTTGAGTAGGAGGAGGCGAAGGTGTTGGAGTAGGAGGAGGCGAAGGTGTTGGAGTAGGAGGAGGCGAAGGTGTTGGAGTAGGAGGAGGCGAAGACGAAACAATGTCTGTTTTCTTTTTTTTATCTTTGTTTTTATTTTTTCTAGTACCAATAGCAGGTAAACGAACTGCAGTAGCGGTCCAAAACAAATCTTCCATATAAGGAATCATAAACTCACGACTTGTTAAATGGGCGGCCAAGGCCGCCCCGGCCTCAGCAATTTCCCGAGCTTTACTATCATGACTCTTCGCCCATTCTATTTTTTCAACTAAATCCGACAAATCCGGTCGCACTAAAATATAATGCTCATTTCGTTTTAAAAAATGATCCGCCCACGATTTATATTCACTATCGACTCGTAATATCAAAGACCCCGTCATCATAGTAGTTAATAAACGATAGGCATTTACATTACCATCTACATGCACTATATATTTGTGTTTACTTTGGTCTGCCATTGTCATGCGCGGCACCGGGGCCATTCCAGTATTCATCATTCCCAAACCATGCTTTGGGTCAAATTTCATCGATTTTGAATCAATAGTCGGCGTAACACTCACTATACCAGCATCTAATATAGTTAGATCATTAATTCTGTTTGATAATGCAGCTAATGCAATACGTTGATTTGTTTCGGCTGTATAGCCACATCCGGATGGACCACCGCGAAATACTGCACCTGGAATAGTTTTCTTTTTCCATTTTGTTGCTGTAGTTGCTGTTGCTGCTGTTGCAAGTGCAATATCATCATAGTTCGGCATAGTAATGTCCGCATATCCTGTTTGACCTGATAAACTAAAAATCGGTAAAAAAGGTTTTTCATAATAGCGTTCTGGTAAACGCGTTCCTTCCGCATAAATGGGCAGCGCTTCCGTATAGTCCTTTTTTAAGATAACTGCATCGGTTAAGTTGAGAATATAAACGCCATATGGTAAATCTAATGATTCCATAAAAACAGCATGTTCTGGGCGATAATTGGCAGGTTCTTCGGCTGCGCGACTATCTTGGACTTTTAATATACATTGTAAAAGACGCAATGGTTTCTTTTTAATACTTTTAATTTTGAGTTTTTGTGTTTCTGTTAATACACCATTCGTATTTATATTATCTATGTTTTCTTCTAGCTTTTCGCGAACAGGTGGGGCTAAATCCCGCGATACTAATTTGTATAATAACATTTGTTTTTTTCCTGTCTTTTCTTCGGTTCTTGTCTTTTCTTCGGTTCCTGTCTTTTCTTCGGTTCCTATCTTTTCTCTAATTCCAACACATAACATATAACATTGGTGTCCTAAATGGTCAAAAATATATGATAGTGTGGTTTCTAATGCTTCTTGTGTCATTTGCCAATGCCACCACGATGCCTGTTTTGGCATAACACCGGACCCGGATACACCTGTTCGAACACCAAATCCATTATTTACTACAGTTTCAATATATGGGGTTGCCATTCGAATTGCATCAGTCGCATTAGTAATATCTGGTCTAACAAACCGCATAATATATAATATAAGACTACATATTATGTGTCTGGCTTTTATTTCTGAAGGTTAGCACATGACTAGCGTCTAATTCTAGAAATTTAAACAACAAAATCATACCCTAAATAATGTTTATGGTTCAATATTATTTTCACGGCAATTTCCAATATGATTTATAAAATTTGTAAAATACATATCTGTATTTTTTTTAAATTCAATATGAGCTTTGTGTTCTTCTGGATATAGATGCCAATGACTAGAAAAATATAAATCACATTTATTAGTATCCATTGGTTGTCTCCAAATATTATGAATTTTGTCTTCGTTTATATTTAAATATTCAAAATGCCACGTAATTAATCGTTTTTTACTTTCGATATTATACACAATATGATATTGTATTCTATGATTTTTAATCATAAACAAATTTAAAATTACTTTTCGTTGATAAATTTCATAAGTACCATCCTCAAAAGGTAAATCTGCATCACAACAAACTAAATTATTAGGATAAAAAGGCGATAATTCTGATTCTGACATTTTTATTTATAATATTTATAAAACAGTTTTTATAAATATTTTATATATATATATTTATACTTCAATACTTATATTAGAAGCGGAAATAGCACTTTTTTGCGTTTTTGCACTAGTTGACGGTGATTTCGATAAGTTTTCATGTTCCATAAATAGATAGTTATTTTGTTTGAGGAAACACTAATAATTTTAATTCCGTACAAAAATTCTTCACATCATGATCTACCGCAGGAATTTGTGACCACATTTCATATAAATAACGCCCTACATCCATGTAGCGTTCTTCGTCTTCTTCTAATACATATTGATGGAATAAGCTGGTGGTTTCATGAAGTCCCCACCAACCCACATCTGAGTCGGGAAATCGAAAATTCATATTGTAGGCATATAATTGACATTTGTCAGCTAGATCGGCCAAACGCAGGGAATTTATTAACATTATATTTGTCTACAATTACTATTATATTTATATTTATGTAAAAATAATAATTATTTATTTATGCTGACGTCTTTTATATTTATTTTATTTAAATACTAACTTAAATAATATTCTTTATGAAAAAACCCATTCATGAAAAAAACCCCTTCATGAAAAAAACCCCCCCCCACCCCAGTCTTTTCCTCGATAACACCTCCTCTCTACATTTACATATCGCTGCCGTTAGATTGAGTATCCTCACGTTGGCACATTTCACACATACTGCAATAACCATGGTCAGCGCCAGTTTCATCATAATACATATCGGCTGCCTTTGCGTCGAGTTCATCATTAGTTAATGCTGTAAAACAATTTACACATCTATACATGGCAGAGCATAAGTCGCGGTTTAATGCATTCTTCAAATATGAGTCTACATTTCTGCGACTGTCCACTAAAGCAGCGCATTGTCTTCTATATGCTTCGCGCAGACTACTATCTGCTAAATCGCTAGCAATTCGTGCGTCCTTGTACTGTTGATCGAGCATTAGCTTCTCGGTAACTGCATCATAAATTTCCGAGTTGTCCAACACATATTCTTGTTGAGAATACACGATCGAAAGCGACTGATCGCGAGGAGTAATGCTTTCATCCATGGTTTCGATACAATTATTAGTTTCTAAAGCAGCCGCAGTAGGTTCGTTATGGGTCGCTTGAACCACAGGTGTAGCAGGAGTTACAGGACTAACTTCAACATCTGGACTTGTAGGACTAGTCTCGCCCTCAGGACTAGCTTCGCCGTCAAAGTTAAAGCCGACAGTTGATGTGTCTGACCTAGCCTGACTGCGGACAATCGGAGTGCTAACACTAAGTCTTAGTTGTGCTTCAATGGCATCGGCTTGTGCCCTTAAATCAGTAATGCGCGTAGCAGTCGATTGCAAAGCCATGTCATAATATGTAATAATAGTGCGCATTCTAGCAAATAAATTGCGCAAAGAAATACGGCGTTCATCGCCATTATCGGACACTCCCATGTAGGTAAGATATCCTTCGTAAATGTACTTAACTGTTTCAGAATTCATTTTAGATAGTATAAACAGATTTCGAAAGTAATTGATAATTTAAACAATAATATAATAATTTTTAATTTTCTAATTATATTTAAAAAAGGGTATCAATTTTTAAAGGAGCGAGCACCTACGGTGCTCCACTGTGCTCGTAGGGCACTATCCTAGGTTTCCTTTTGATCCTTCCTGTTTCTTTTTGATCCTTCAGGTTTCCTTTTGATCCTTCAGGTTTCCTTTTGATTCTTTATGTTTTTATAGTATGTTATTTATATAAGAATGGCTACTAAACGTGTAAATTATAAAAAACAAACAAAACAAAGAAAACAAACACAAAAAAACAAAAGGCGTACTATTCGAGGCAGTGGAGCAGCCGCTAGCGCCATCACAATAAAACACAATCCATTATCGACTTTCAATACAAGAATTAAATTCACATCTGATATATTGTATGATTTTGTTGAAAATACTTTACGACCATTACCTGGAGGATTTGTAGACGGCGATATAGTAATTGGATTTCATAGTAAATACCTTGATAATTATTTCGATGACTCGCCAATAATTGCTGGTGTGTTAAAAATAGCAAAATATAACTATAATACAGGCGAAGCCATTGGACCGTGGGCAAAAAGAAACGATAATAGTATTATATATCCTGTTGAGCCCATAAAAACGTATACAGGGCCTGTAGTACAAATTGAAGAATTATTTAGAAATACAGATAATGACCGATCTACTGGAAGAACTGTAAATTATTACATAAGATTTACACCAATTATTGAATTTTTTGATAAAGAAATATGTAAATTACCAAAATCTAAAAGAGCGGGATACGCAGGAAATTATTTTAAAACCAATGCGGAATCCACAATTAGTAAACACAGTCGAATGTATAGTAAAAATATAATTAAAGATAATAATTTTTATGCAAAAGTTTATAAACACTATAGTAAAGTATTTAACAACCAAGATTTATGTCCTTCAAATAGTGATGAATTTACTGGTGTTATTTTTGAGGAGGGGTCATAACCCTTAAACTTTTATTAATTTCATGTAAAGCCTCTATTTTTCGTTCATTTTGTAAATATACTTCTCGGGTTATATTCATACTGTTAAACATAAATAGTGCACACAATGTTTTAAATCCGATATGATGCCAAACAGGATAATTCATTGTATTATATTTCTATTACACTTACATAATATTTATACCATTTTATTGTTCATACATAATTATTGAGTATGTATGAATTACGTTGTTTTTATTTAAAAAAATCCCTTCTTTGCGGCAGGAAAGATTTTATTAATATTCCAAAACGATTTTTTGGGTTGTTGGCGTGCGCGAGTAAATCGACGAGTTTTGTTTGAAACCCCACTGGGAACAATATTATCAAACACGGTTTTAGGTGCAGGTTCGGGTGCTACTCTACTACGTGTATGACCACGAGTAGACGCTCCGTGTCCACCACCATGTTTTTTGTTTTTACAAGTTCCAGTTTTACGGGTTTTACGAGTTTTACGGGTTTTAGAAGCCATAGTAATTATACAATATACCAATTTATTCTTTTTTAACGACTGTAAATGCACCTTTTCCTAAACCCAATGTATCGACTTTTTCTCCCATCTCCGAACTCCCTTCAGTTACTTTAATCATCGGTTTAGAAAAATCGGTTGTTACTTGCGATGCTTGGCCACCAAATGAAACTTGTGTTTGCGGCTGTTGCTGTTGCTGTTGTTGCTGAGGTTGTACCTGTGGTTCCTGTTTAACATCATTGTGATTGCCCGTTACAACCGTGATCGGTACATTTACTGCGGGCGCCGTAGGTACCGCGTGTTGTTGCCCTAAACCTCCAAAAATGGGGTCAACTTGTCCTACATATGATGTAGGTGCTTGACCACCTTCTATGCCTTGATTAAATGCAGTACCGCCTTCAATCGGTATAAGCCTATCCACCGATTTCAAATCTCGTTTATGAACAACATTATTAGGTTCTTGTAATCCGCCACTAAAATCATTTGTAGAAATAACCGCAAAATCGCCCTTCATATCGGTGATTTGCCATATGCGATTGGGTTTCAGACTATCGCCGCCAAAAATAACATGCGAACCAATATCCATCATGGATTCGGCAGTATTGTTGCCTACATCCATGTAGGACCCCCCTTGAATTGGAAGTGCTTGCTCCATATTCCACATTTCGGCAAATACGTCGGGCTGTTGATGTTGCACTTCTTGTGTAGGTTCTGGTTTTAGATCTAATTCCTTAGTCAACTCTTTATTGGTTGATTCTTCCTTTTCTAATTCCATATCTAATTCCTTATCCTTATATGAATCTTTTTTCGCGGCAGCTTCGCCCTTCTTTAGAACAGTGCTAGTATATTTTACCACGTCTTTCACTTCCGCAAATTCGCCATTTGTCAATAAACTAATATTGTTGGAAAAATTCATACTATCGAATTGATCAATATTATCCTCCGTAATAATCGACATCTTCACATTAATTGTTTGAAGTTCATGCATCAACAGTTTAAACACATAAGGCACTTTTACTACACTAAAACTGCGTCCATGTTTAGTGATTTGTTCTACATTTAAGTGTTTGCCATCTAGCGACTCCACATAACGCAAAGGTCCATCAGCCATAGGACTCATAAACAAATTCTTTTCCGGATTATAAATCGCAATAGCACCTGTTTTATTACACACCGCCATATAGTAATTATCACCGCGATCTAACATGGATTCGCGCAAGAAATCAGTGGCACCATGTGCAATCATTACGTCACGCTCCATTTCACCAATACGCAGACCGCCGTCATTTGCACGGCCACTCACAGGTTGTCGCGTAAGCATCATACGCGGTCCTTTCGCTCGATAATTCACTTTGTCCTTAACCATATGTTTAAGACGCATATAGTAATTTGGTCCAATATAAACAGCGGCTTCCAATTGTTCGCCCGTCATGCCATTATATAACATCTCATTACCCGACGAATGAAACCCACAATGATGCAACTGTTCACCAAATGCGCCGATTTGCTTGTCACTCGACATAAACGCCGTGCAGTCGCCATGATATCCCAATTCTAAACATGTTTTACCAACCAAACACTCCACCAACTGTCCTACAGTCATACGCGTGGGCATGGCATGCGGATTCACTATAATATCAGGTTTTAATCCGTTTTTGGTAAAAGGCATGTCGCGCTCCGGAATGATTTGTCCAATAGTACCTTTTTGACCAGATCGCGAGGCCATCTTGTCGCCCATTGCAGGAATACGTTCTTCACGAATGCGGACTTTTGCAATTTTAGTGCCTTCTTCGCCTTCAGTAATGAAGGTCTTATCGACGATGCCCAGCTGCCCCTTTTTCGTGGTTTTCGAGGCGTCATGTAGGTCTGGATCATTGGGCGACCCACTGGCACAACCAATAATAATAGTGCGGTCATTCATCTCGGTACCTTCTTTTACTAAACCATAATCATCTAATTTACTATAGTCATATTCGGGTTTCATGCCGCGTACATTTTGCGGTGTGGTTCCAATATTAATGAATTTTTTACTGCTAATAACGACGCCGCCTTTTGTTGTGCGTTCCTCATGGGATTCATATACAGTATAATAAGTGGTGCGGAACAAGCCGCGCTGTAATGCGCCCTCATTAATAAGAACTGCATCTTCCACATTATATCCTGTATAACACATCAACGCCACTATTGCATTTTCGCCATAAGGATTCTCCTCGTGACAAATGTAGTCATAGTAACGCGATTTTACTAACGGTTTTTGACCCTGATTTAATACAACTGCAGTTTTATCCATACGCATAGTAAAATTGGTATGATAGAGCGACACGGCCTGTTTACTTTGACCTGTTGAAAATGAGTTACGAGTGGCGGGATTGTGATGGGGATAAATAACCAAATTACACATCATACCGAAAATCAGCGATTCATGAATCTCACAATGAGTATATTCTTTCAAACAAGCTAATTCGACGTTACTATCTTTCATTTGTTTTAACCGTTTGGCTTGCAATTGCTTATGTTTTTCATAATCCGCGATTTTTAAACAAATCAATGTTGTCTCTTCTTCATTCGGGTCAATATAGTCAATGATGCCTTTGCGATCAATAAAACGTTTCAGTTTCGCAGGATTAGATTCGCCACTATCGATACTATCATACAGTTCATGTAATTCGTAGAATTGTGTAGAATTAAGCATGTCTTCAGTGATTTTTCGTTTGTTGTAGCCAGACAAGATTTCAACCCATGTGCGGGCAGGATTGGCCTCATAGCCCTCATATGACATGCGTTTGAGATCGTTGTCATAGTAGAAAATCGGGCGGCAAAGCCGCCCTCCGTCCGTAAACACCGATATAGTGTTGGTCGAATTTTCAAAACAAATACTAATAAAAATCGGCACTAAACCATTGCGTCTATATATTTTAAATCGTTCCACGACTTCATGTGGGGCACTAACCACACCCGCCCAATAGCCATTCACTATAACCTTTGTAAGAGAAGCCAATTCCTTGGGCGGAAAATCTTGAATGTCTTTCATATCACATTTTTCTTTGAGCCATTTTACCATAGGTTCGCGCGACACGGATCGCGACACATAAGTCATAATACATAATTGTTTATGAAGACCGATGTTGCCACCATCAGGGGTATCAATTGGGTCCACCAACCCCCATTGCGAGCCATTTAACACGCGCGGTCCCACCAATTTGGCGCCGGCTTCCACCGACAAATTAGTTTTACGCAAATGACTTAAAGCCGCATTAAATGACAGACGATTCAGGTCTTGAACTACACCAATGCGTTTAGTGTTTTCGGTGGCACCCCAATTACCCTTAAATGCCTTGCGAAATCCATCTTCTACCATGCGAGCTTTGAATATTTCTTTGTAGTTGGTCATCACCAAACCGTGCAAATCATTCTCATACAATTCTGTATTATAGTAAAGCCGCTTTTCAAATTCCACACTAATATGTTTATATTGCATCTTGTAATATTCGCGAAACAATTCATACATCAATGTGCCGACCAATTCCACGCGTTTATAACGAAAACTGTCGCGGTCAATCGGCGGTTCCATACCCTGGTACGCGGTCAACAGTCGTTTTACCATATAACCCAAGAAAAACGCTTTTTCCGTGTAGCAAGTTTCTCCTATATGAGGTAGGAAGTAATCGGTCAAAATAAACATGGCATTGGCCTTGGTTTTCGTTTTTGTAAGATGGGCAATAAAGTGAAGCGCGGCAGATTGCGTCATAATCGGTCCGGCATCATGCACCGACGGAATAAACAGGTCCATCATCGATTCGTTTTTGTCTAAATCCAACAAACAAGTTTCAATAATTTCCTTGTCAGACACTATGCCTAATGCACGAAACACGATAAATAATGGAACGGGTGCGCGCACGTTGGGAATATTCACCACAATATTCATATTTGAATAGCGATTTCCAGGTTTAAGCAGCTCGACACGCAAAGTGCGCACGGGTTTCGCGGTGTTTTCAGATACACTTTTAATTTCGGCGGCAAATAAGGTAGTATCGGAGTCGATTTTTGAAACACGCAACATATTGTCGCCGAATTTCTCTTGAGGAATAACAGTCTTTTCTTTACCGTCAATAATGAAGTAGCCGCCGATGTCATTTTTACATTCACCCATATTGAAACGCATTTCGCGAGGCATGCCGGCTAAAACACAAAAATCGGATTGCACCATAATAGGGAATTTTCCAAAATAAATGTTTTCGATTTTAGAATTGCGGGTTTGAGTACGACGACTCAGCGATTTTTCTGTTTGAGCGCGCAACTCAGCTTGTTCGTTAGGCGACAATTGACGCGGTAGAGTGCGTATGTTTTTGGCTTTTTTAGCACCAGCTCCACCATATAATTCTAAGCCATTAGCCCCTTCAAACAATTTGGCTTCAACATCCTCATTTTCATCAAGAACATCGCCTCCTTCGGCCATTTTTTCTTCTTTTTGAAACCCGCCGCGTTTTTCCGGTCTATGCACGGGATCGGCATTCGGGTCCGGCTCTACATTCATGTGGGGCATTTCCCCTTCTTCTAAAATATCAATGTATTCTAGCTCTACATCGACATGGATAGTCATGGCATAAGTCATGTTGCGAAGACGGGCTTCATTGGGGAACATATAGTGTGAATGTGCATCATAAATAACGGGTTTAGCAAAATGAATCAAATCGCCGTTTTTGCCGCCGATATACATGTTACATTTAGAACGGTATTCGCCCAGTTCTTCATCCCATTTAGACACTATAACAACTGGATTTTTCTCTTTGAAAATTTTAAAAATACTATGTTTATAAAAATCGTTGAATGATTCGACATGATGTCTGACTAAACTTTGTGGGTTTTCTGTAAAATGTTTATCAATAATTTCCCACACAAAAGGTTGTAATCCTTCATTTGTATTTAGTGTTTCCATAGTAAAATATACAATAGATTCATATATTTCTGTATATTGATTATTGCGTGGATTACAAAACACCTACCGTGAAGATTTACAAAACACCGATAAACACTATATCCCACATTAATATATAGTGTTTGAAATGTCTGCTTTTATGGATTCTCTATTTGGTCCTATGACCCAATCACAATGCATGTTTTTCTATGTGTTGATGATCTTCATGTTTGTGCGTTTCGTTTTGGTTCTTGTAACAGGAATTGTAGTTGGACTTAAAAGTGGTAAAAGTCCTATGTTTTATATTACAGTTTTAGGTGCTTCTTTGACTGATTTTATTTTATACTATATTTGCCGTATTTTATATTCTATGTGTGTGAAGAGTATGTAAATACAATGATTTGTTTTTTACTATATAGACATTTACTATATAGTAAATGTCTAGTTCATCAATCGATTATCCATTTTATGATCCAACAAATGGAGGTGTTGAAATGAATTCAACAATGAATCCTGGAACTAAAAATTATTTACGTTACTATTACATTGAAAATAAAAAAGATTGGATTAATCATGAATTTGTTAAAGCGCTTAAACAAATGGGTGGCATTGGTACTATTACAAAAGCAACCACACACAATTATGAACATATTTTAAAGCAAGCAGTTGATTATAGTAATTTTTGTGGAGGCGAAATGGATTCTGATTATTTATATGATTCGGTGCAAAAAAACAATGTATTATTTATTTTATCAGGAACCGACGATTTAACATATATTTTGCATAGTGTTATTACATTTAAAGTTGAATATGTTAAACAAAATAATAAAAATATTAGCAGATTAAACATAGATTCATTTTGTTCTTATCAAAAAGTAGATCCTGCTGATATTGGGGTCGATAATCCAGGTGGTAGATATTTAATGAATTTAATTAAAAATGCTTGTAAAAAATCTAAAATAAATCAAATTTATTTAAAATCTATGCCAGACGCAACCGAATGGTATAAAAAACAAGGATTTAAAGTATCATCAAATTCCGATTCCGATAGCTTATATAATTCTGTATTTGAAGTAAAATTTTCACCACAATCTAAAAAACATAAAAAAACAGCTAAGGCAGGGCCATCGATTGTTTCTAAAAAACAACCAAATGCTACCCAAAAAAAACCATTAAAAATAAAACTAGCACCCCAAAGCGGTCTTAAAATAACTTTAGTCCCTGCGAACAAAACTCGTAGAATTCCTTTAATACCTCATACACAAAACTTGTAAATCGTCAAATATATATGTATGATTTTTTCCTACATATATGTAGATACAAATTACGTGTTAAAACCCATGATGCTTTTCCAGGTAAAACATCAGCAAATAACACAACACCGCTAAAATAATGGCCGCCACCCAAATAGGCACCACCGTTTTTTGTTTATAGCCTAGACCAAAAGGACGAAATGCACCATTTGGCAAATACATAAGCGCCGGTTTTGTTATGTGTATGATAGTAAATAAAACTAAAAACAACACAATTGAATATACTAATTTATTCATGATATTGCGATTACTATAATAAACTGGGATTTTATTACAAACCATTTCCTTGTTTATTACACTTTCCGGAACTGCAACCACATGCAAATCCTTCTTTTTTCATTCCATTCATTCCTTCTATACCAACCAGTTTCATCAATTGATGATCCATCAAACTATGTTTGACCATAAAATCAGTAATATCATTGATGCTACCGCCCATCACAGAATAAGCAATCAAACCAATAAAAAACAATAATGTAAGTGCAATAACCTGTGTCTCCGGTTTAGCATTAATATTCATAGTGGTAACAATTAAAATTCCACCCATCAATACTAAAGCCAACATGATTACGTAGATCAGCGCATATGCATACATAGCATATTTGGGCCATTTATCGGCACATTCATCACATTTAGAAGCAATATTATGGCGGAAATCATGCACATTATAAACATACAACAAATACACAATCACTATAATGGGAAATAAAACTAACATCATTGAATTTGGTTTTTGACCGAACATCATGGCAATGGCCGAGACTACTACAATGCCCATAATAACGGCGGTGATTACGCGCAGACGGTCGATACTATCATATTTGCCTTCTTTGCCTTTATAACAGGCGCATTTGGGTATTTCTCCTAAATATTCGCGAATTTTATACAGAATCAATAGTGATACTAAAGCGCTCACTGCTTGGGTGTATTTTATGTTAAGCATTTATATTATAAGTGGTGGTATTATTTCTTTTTTATACAGTCGCTAAGCCTTTTTAAGTGTTTATATAAATATATTTCATACAGTAATAAACATAAATTACTATATAAAGTCATTCCCGACCTCGAAATTTTCAATAAATTAATTTAATATCTCTATTATGCAAAAAAATATAATTCCGAATTCCACTATAATTCACGAATATAACAAATATCATTGTGTGATTAAATGCACTATTGCCGACTTTTTGACCGCATCTGTACAAAATTGGAAACACAATCGTCCTCCTGATTCAGCCAGATGTCGCGAAATTGCCGATACTATATATCGACGTCAACAATGCGTTGATTGGATGTTTTACGCATCTGTCCTCGACACCGGCACTATATGTATATTAGACGGCATTCACCGATATACTGCGTTAAAAATAATTGCGGATTGCGCCGATAGTGATTGGCTATGTAATCAACATATTTTCATCAGTTTAAGATACAAAATGTCGGCGGGCGAAGAAATCGACTTGTTCCAACAAATCAATAATAGTAATCCCGTTCCTAATCTCTATTATAACAACGATAGTGAAGTGAAAAAACGCATCATACAGGATATTTTGACTGTCTGGATGACGCGATATAAAACGCATTTTAGCACTTCGACGCGACCACAAGCCCCTAACACCAATAGAGATCGCTTCATCGAATTGCTAGATAATCTGTATGAAAAACACCGGATCTGCGAGGCCAATAAAGAGGATTTGACGCTCGCATTGGAAGATATGAATCGGCATATATGTGAAAATGTGCCGAAAAGGGCGAGTGCTGCCGCCCTAGCAAAATGTAGGGAAACAGGATGCTATTTGTTTTTGACAAAATGATTCATAAATTGTAGATATTATGTTATTTTTTATTTTTTCTCGTCTTTTTATTTCCCGTCTTTTTAATCCTTGACCCACCCATTTTGCCCGTTTGTATGGCAGGCAGTTTTTTACGTGTATGACGAATCGGCATATAAGCCACCGCTGCATTACCTTCTACTTTGCCCAATTCGCGTCCAACATCAATCAAATTCAAACTCACAGGTTCGCGAATCATAGTGTGTTGCGACATATTGAAACCGGCAAATACATCGACCCGTTTGCCATTATTTTTATTAGCACCTTCAAAAATCGCAATTAAGTGTGTTTCCAAACCAGTTTTACCTTTAGTATGTTCCTTATTACTATGTATGAACGCATCTACATAGTCATTTACTATGCGGCGTTTAGCTTCAGCGTCGCCTTTATTAGCCGATTTTAACACATATACTTGATATAAATGGTCATCTATGGGCGCCACATATTTTACATAAGCCGAGTGATATTTATCATAAAAATAAGTACATGTGGTATATGTTTCAATGTTTAAAATGCCTTCCGCTGGCATAGGTCTTACAGTAATAGCATATCCAATTATACGGCGTTTCATATTAAACAATAGTAAATGACTATTGGGTGCTTTAATTTTGTCTAAACTAGTGATTTTTGGCGCAGGTATAGTATACATTTTTGCCGGGTCAAAAACAGGAATAATGCGATTTTCCTGGGTTTTACTTGGTATTACAATTCTGTGTTCGACGGCATATTTAAAAGCAGAGTCATACACAAGTGTTTCGGCTAATCCGGCATGGCCAAAATGGGTTAAGGCATATTCACGAATGTGTCTGGTTCGCTCGCTGGGGTCGGAAATGGCGTATAGTTGCACTATCATATGGTCATACAGAAGCACATTGACAACTTGAGTATCGGCCGGCGATTTCGACACTGTATGAATAGTATCAAGTGACAATTCACGGACTTTTGTGGGAGAATAAGAGGCAATAGTGCCATATCCAACCGCGACGTTGTCGGCATTTAATAAGATTACTATATGACCGGCCGTGGGCGATGCTGCCTTAGTGGCTTTTGTTGGATCAAATTTCATATTACGTTGTCGAAGTGTTTTAACTAATCTTGATGACATTTATTTTGTGGGTGAAATTTACTATAATATGTATGAACATATTATAGAGATACTATAGTCTATGATTGATATGAATCCTGCAAATGGCGGTGTTCCGATGCAATCCACATTGTATCCAGACACGCTGAATTATTTGCGTTACTATTATATTGAAAATGTGTCTAGTGATTTAAATAAAAAATTTGCGGAAAAAATAATAAGTTTAGATGGCATTGGTACTGTAACAAAAGTCGACGCGGATGTGTTAGAAAATATAGTATATAAAAGTGGGATAAGTTATGATCATTTTTGTGGCTTTATGAATTCGAAATATTTGTTTAGTTCGGCGGGAGTAAAAATTCCAAAAAGCAAATTAAATACAGGCGAATCATATGGCAAAACAGATTTTAATGCACTATTTATTATTTCCGGAACAAGTGATAATAATTATTTATTACATAGTGTAATAACATTTAATGTGAGTTTATATCCAAAAGATAATAAATCAAAAATATTAACGGTTGATGCTTTTTGTTCATATCAAAAATATGATAAGGACGATAGAGGCGTCGATAATCCAGGAGGACGTTTACTATTTGAGGTAGTAAATAGAGCATGTAAGAAAATGAAAATTAAACGCATTGATTTGGAGGCTTTAGAAGAGGCAAAACCGTGGTATAAAAGCAAAGGATTTGAAGTGAATGTATCAAAATCAGATTCAGATTATTTGTCAAAACAGATTTCTCATTCACCCGAAGTTGATGATGGTGATAATGTTCTTGAAGAAAAAGCTCCTACAAAACCTGAGAAAAAAACCGCGACAAAACCTGCAAAAAAATCAAAAACCGCTAAAAAAACAACACATCAACCAGCGGCTACTATACCTTGGTGGCGCAGAATATTTTCACGACGAAGATAAATAGTTTGATGTATATTATTATTATTACTATAAAAAACATAGTAATAGTGTTTTTGTATGAATCTGCGTATTTATACTATATGATACTTGGCTTTAAATTCGGCAACCGTATACAGAGGAATACCCTTTTTCTCAGCGGTTTGTGTTTTGGCAGTTACGTCATCCTTCGTTTTTACTATCAATCCCACACAATTCGGTTTGAATGAATCTTCTAACGTGCCACCCACCTTAGTCAAATGCTCTATAATAGAGGCATCACGCACTTTGGTCATAACTACCGATTTCCCAAATAGTGGATCAGAACTATCTACTGGTTTTGCTTTGGCTTGCATTGGTTCGCGCAACTTAGATTCTAATCCACATTCTTTTAAAAACGCAATAAATGGCTCTATTGCTTCGCAGAAGGTCGCTGCATTCTTATGTATGCCCGCTTCATTCAACCATTCGATTTTTTGCGCAGTCGACGCCGCATTTGTCAAGAAATCGGGATGAGCATCAATTACTGGCTGTATGACTTTGGCTCCCATGCCACGACCAAACTTATTCGACGCAACCATCAACTTAACCAGCGTCGCCTCACTCAACTTAACTCGAATAGATTCATAAATTTTATCCGCCATTTTCTCTTTAAATCCCTCTACACTTTCTAGGTCGGCTTTTGACATATGTATGATTGCAGGAATAGTATTGAATCCGGCATCCATGATTCGCCGCACATTCCCTTTACTTAAATTTTCCACTTCGATGTCGCTGAAAAACCCGACAATATTCTTCTCTTTGACTACAGGATCAGCTTCCACATCCGCCACTATAATATCCACATGCGTCGCGTTCCAAACAAATTCAAGGTCGGGCATTTTGGCTCCCTTAGGCGCCGGTTTTACTACAGATTGAATATAAGGAATCACGTCGCCTGAACGGATTAGTTGCACTATGGCCCCCGGGCCAATCTCATTTTCCTGTATGAATTTCGCATTAAATCCGGTTGCATATTCGATAGTAACGCCGCCAATGCGAACCGGAGTCAATTGAACGCGCGGTTTCAAATAACCATCTTGACTGGCCATCCACAACACGTCGCGCACTTCGGTAGTCGCCTGCTGCTCTTCCAATACCATTTTAAAGGCGAATCCATGCTCCGGATTATCAGCCGTTCTTTTATACACATGATCATCAGACACTATAATACCGTCCATTTCATAATCAGATGTGGCCTTCCAATCAAGCAGCGTGTCCATCAAATATTCCTGTGTTAAAACGTCAGATTGAATCGTCTGGTTGTGTGCCACTCTATGGCCAAGTTCGGCTAAACGGGCAAATTGCGTGCTGGGTCGCAGCTCCGGTACTATAACCTCATATGTCACAAATTGCACATCATGCACCGTGGCATCTAGCGTTTTCGAATTCACAAATCCAGATATGAGGTTACGCGCATTCGCAAATTTGTCGGCATATTTGTCCGCAAACACAGCCTTGGTCATAATAAATTCGCCGCGAACGACAACACCTGTATGATTAGGCAGCTTTAATGGTTTAATTAAATGGGAAATATCTTGTCCAATAGTGCCGTCGCCGCGTGTATATAATTTCGGCTCCGCGCCAGTAGTGTCATACATACCACTTACACCATCGAGTTTGACTGAAATCACATATGGACCGGTGTATTTGGCTTTCCATGATGCAAGAGCTTTACTATCGGGCTTGATTTTATTCATAGAGGGCATGTGATATGGAAGGCGAACCTTGTTGCGACCTTTAGCTGGGGCACCGATTTGCTGAATGGCCAAATTTTCCGGCCATTTATTGCTAATATATTCGCGTAAAATATCATATTGAGCATCAGTCATTAGTGGTTTTCCGTCTGTGTGATAAGCCTTGTTTGCAGCTAACACCATTTTACTTAAAACTGATTCAGACAGGGTATCTAAATAACGGACGCCTTCGGCGTTATAAGTGGTAATGTGTTGTTTATCGGTCTTTGGTTTTGCGTTCATTTTTACTGTAGTTCTTATTGGTTTCTCTTTATTTGTTTTCTTTGTAGTTTTCTTCGTAATTGAATCAGTTTTTTTTGGCATATTTCACTATATATAGTGTTTACACCTTTGCATATTATAGTTGTATAAATAAACATTTTTATTTATACAAAAACGGGAAAAACACATTAAATATAATCTTCCTCAACCAATTCTTCTGAACATTGTAAAACAGTTGGAATTTCGGGCAAATCTGCATCTTCTGGCAATGATGGTTTTTTCTTCACTATTTTTGATTTTTCTTTTACAGGTTTTGCGGCTTTTTTTACTGGTTTTTTCAATTTGTTTTTAGTATCGAAATCGTCAGCTATGTCTTCATCATCGTCGTCCACAATAAAATCATCTTTAACATATCCTTGTTTGGTTTTAGGAATATTAGAACAACTTTCACCTTCATCATCATCTTCAGAATCTTCCGATCCCAAATCTTCAAATCCGCCAAATAAAAACTCCATAATATCATTAAATTCACTTTCTGACATATTTACTAATACATTGTCAACTGCAGTTTTTAATACTGCCACACAAGCTCCGAAAAACAAGGTTGAATCTAATGGAGACGGGAATTCATATTTGTTTTCGCTACCTGATTTACCCTTCGTTTTTCCATACACACATAATTTATATTCGACGTTATTAAATTCCGCTGTCCAAGCATGCGCCATTTCAAATCCAGCTGCCGATTTGAATCCACATTTTTTGTATAATTCAGCTTCATCATAGTTTTTTATCGTAGTTTCTTTGATTTCACCAGACTTTTCTATAAGAATAATTTTCGACATGGTATTTTTCTTTGTATTTAGTTGTTTATTGCAAACCTTTTTATGTTGTTTTGCAATATAATCAAAGTCTACATACAATTATGTTTGAATATACTATAGAAATGGCTGGACGTAGAAAAAGTAAATCAAATAAGCGCTCGAATCGCAAAACATCTAGACGTGTGCGTAAACACGTTCGTGGTGGTGCTGATGAACCTAAACCTGAAGAAAAAAAAGAGGAAGGTAGTTTTTTCGATAATCTTTTTAGCACAAAAGATGAAACAACACCTGAAGCTGTTAAAGATGAGGAGAAACCCGCTGCTTCTCCTGCTGCCGAAAGCGTTAAAACTGAAATGACCGATGACAAATCTAAATCACCTGAATATACTCCTTTTTCTCCTACACCCCCTCCTGTGTCTTCCGATGAATCACCCAATTATACTCCCCCTACTAGTTCTAAAACAGAAGAAACCCCTCAGGATGAAACTAAACCTAAGGAAGAAGGCAGTATTTTTGACAATATTTTAGGAAAAAGTGAGCCTAAAGAAGAAGCAACAAAAGAATCAAATAAAACAACTTCTTCTAAGAAAAAAACAGGAAAAAGAAAATCCAAAAAGAATTGCATCTGTTTAACTAAAAAGGAAATGAAAAAACTCATGAAATCTAAAAGTAAAAAGAGAGTTGGCAAAAAAAGAAGCAATAAAAAACCTTTTAAAACTGGTGTAGTCCCTGAACCCGTTGGTATTACTAATATGGATCGTTACAATCCCTACTACAAATTTTAAACCGATGAACATTTAAAATGGCACGCTTTGCGTGCATTGCGTGCATTGTTAAATGGTTATCGGTCACGAACCTAGAAGAAAAAATGGCACGTTGTGCCATTTTAATTCTTCGACGGTTTAATATACTATCCAGAATTTATTTTTTGTAAATTAATAATTTTATAATTCAAATTATTAATACCACAATAACAAGTTGAAATTGTATTTATTGGTTCAAATAATGCCGTGCATTGCTCAATCTCGAGTTCTGGTGGTAATGCCACATATACTATTGTATTTTCTTCTTCGGTTTCATATGTGGTACCATCATTGTCTGAACAATATCCACAATGCTCTGTAGATAATGAATTTAATGTAATCTTAAAGCAATTATTTGAATTGTCTATTGGCTTATATGAAATATAAGTATTACAAAAAGATGAATATATATTTGAGTCTATCATTCCAGATGCCAAATAATATTCTAATGGGTTAAATTTTCCAGTTAATGCTTGAACTGGAGTTAAAGACTGCGTTTGTTTACGTCTTGGTGGCATTTTCTTATAATTATTATTGTATATTGTATATTGTTTCATATTATTATCAATTTTATATGAACAAGTAAATATGGTAAAAAAACAAAATTATACGCTACTTTTTATTTAGTTTATTTTTTCTTGCCATTTTTCTTAGCATTCGCGTTCGCATCCGGTATAGGACATTCTATATAACGTGAATGATAATCGTAATCACTCGAATTATCATGCCAATAATAGCCAGGACGTGACCATCCAACAGAATCATCATATAATTTATAGTAGCCATCCCATCTGTTTTCACTATATTCGGTATCTGGAAAATCTTCATACATACAAGTAGTTACAATATATTTACCATTATGTTTATTCCAATGTTCGGTTTTTCCATATAATCTTTGGCCTGTTTTTGGATGTACTTTTGGATATTGTAATGATAATTCATAGGGATTCTTTTTAAAAGTAAATGTGCGACCACTATATTCGTCTGTAATAGTTATTGTAGGTTCTAATTCATATTTAACTTTTTTTGCTTCTTTTAGTCTTTGATGTAAATATTGTATAGAATTTTCGATTGTTTCTATTTCATTATCTATTTTTTCTATATCGGTTTGAGGTGTAATATTAGTAATATTATTAGTACTGTTATTACTATTATATAAATCCCTTAATGATCTTTTATATTTTTTATTAGATTCCATTGTTTTATTTTATTGTGTTTTAATAAATACAATAAACTTGTGTTTTTATAATCAATTTTTTTAAGGAAACCGACGGATAGTTCTGTAACAGAATCCTATAAAGTAGGATTCTAGTAGTTGAAACAGTGGAGCCGCTCCTTATGATCCTTCCCTTAGTTTATACCTTACAAATATTTTAGTATTTGCTCAGAGTATTATTTTCACTTATTAATAAAAAAACAAAATTATATATAATAGTTTGTGCCTGTTTTATTTTTTCTTGTTATTTTTTTTATCATTTGCATTCGCGTCCGGTATAGGACATTCTACATAACGTGAACGATAATCGTAATCACTAGAAATATCATGCCAATAATATCCAGGACGTGACCATCCCACAGAACTATCATATAATTTATAATGGCCGTCATAGATATTTTCAGCATATTCAGTATCTGGAAAATGGTCACCTATACAACAAGATACATTATATATACCAACATAATCACTTTGAGTCCAATGTTCTGTTTTTCTATATAATCGTTGTCCTGTTTTTGGATGTACTTTTGGATATTTACGTGATAATTCATATGGATTCTTTTTAAAAGTAAATGTGCGACTACTATATTCGTCTGTAATGGTTATAGTAGGTTCTAATTCATCTTTCGTTTTTTTTGCTTCGTGTAGTCTTTGTTGTAAAGATTTTATAGAATTTTCTATTTTTTCTATTTCATTATCTATTTTTTCTATTTCATTATCTATTTTTTCTATTTCAGTTTGATTTGAATTTACGGTATTATTATTAGAAGTGCTCATATTAGCACTCATGGCAGCACTCATAGAACGTGTAATTCTTCGATTAGATTGCATTATTTTAGTTATTTTATTGTGTTTTAATAAATACAATAAAAACTTTGTTTCCCTATCAATTTTTTAAGGGGGCTCCGCCCCCTTATGATATGCCCCGAAGGGCAACATGGGGCATCTGCGATGCCCGTCCCCTCGTACCTCGCCATTAACTACGTTAATGGCTCGGAGTGCTAATATTTATGTTGCTGTTTGGTCGCCCAATAATATTAGCACTCCGAGCAAATACTTTAGTATTTGCGAGGTATAAGTTCCGAAGGAACAACGTTATTTTGCGAAGCAAAATAACTTAAAGGAGGGATCATACGGGCAACAAACACCAACTATGTTGGCGTTCAGCCTCCCTTCGGGAGGTCGCAACAAAGTTGCGACCTTGGGGCGAGCGCTTCGTGCTCCACTTGCGGCAACGAAGTTGCCGCTTAAACGTAGTTCCCTTAAAAATTGATGAATTTTTGTTATTTTTCATACAAAGCATAACAATTAATTAGTCGAAATAATGTCTGATTTCCATTATACTACTTCTGTTTACTTCAATGATTCTATTGCCTATAAGCGTATTGAGCATGCTTTGAATATTTATGGTGCGTTTGGTAGACGTCGTGGATACGATACTTATAATAATCATGGCGAGTACGTATCTGAAAACTATAGAATTGCTCTTCATGGTGATGTGGCGTTTATCAATTTCAAAGAGCCAAATTTGGACTATATTGCGTCTATAGTAAATCCTATTTTAGCTGCATTCTTTCAACCACGCGGTGCGTATGAAGTTAGACACATCGAGACCGATGATGTCATTTATGATCATAATAATGTGATTTACGATTATTGGAATTGAAGTAGTAATAGAGCGTGTAATTCTTCGATCGGATTGCATTGAATTTTGTTTGCCTATCATTTTTTTAGCAAACCGAAGGTTTCTCATATTTTGTTGGAACTATCCGTCGGTTTCCTTAAAAAAATTGATCGATTTTTTAGTTATTTTTCATACAAAGCATAACAAATAATTTAACTTAATAACAACAATTAATTTCGAAATAATGTCTGATTTCCACTATACTACTTCTGTTTACTTTCAAGATTCTATGGCCTATAAGCGTATTGAGCTTGCTTTGAATATTTATGGTGCGTTTGGTAGACGTCGTGGATACGATGCTGATAATAATTATGGCGAGTACGTATCGGAACACTATAGAATTGCTCTTGATGGTGATATGGCGTTTATCAATTTCAAAGAGCCAAATTTGGACTATATTGCGTCTATAGTTAATCCTATTTTATCTGCATTCTTTCAACCACGCGGTGCGTATGAAGTTAGACACATCGAGACCGATGATGTCATTTATGATCATGATAATGTGATTTACGATTATTAGGATTTGGAAGAACAGAGTTAGATGAAAATGAAAAATAAAAACACATTTATAAAAATAATATTGAGAGGAATATGGGGGAGTGTTTTTTATTAATAAATATGTTTATTATACAAATCTATATGGTAAACTCCATATACAGTTATATTTTCTTTATTAAAGTTAATAATAAAATTTGCTATACTTGATTTTAGTCTATAACCAAACGATTTATCTTCATGTGCTGAAATTTCTATTTTTATTGGTAAATATGGTCTAATATATTTTTCAACATACGGATATATAATATATTCTGTATTATTATTTGGTTTTTTTATATCTGTAATATACGCATTTCTACAATCTATTTTATATGGTATATTATTACTATGTCTACATAAGCCAATATTTTGTAAATCAATGCCTGTATGTATTAAAGGATAATCAAATGATTTTATTGGCAAACCCATCAATCGTAATTTAGCAGAATTTAATACATGTTCTTTATCAATTATTACAACAACTTTAGATATTTTTTTTTTAAATATATTTCCTTGTGATTTTTGTTCAAGTTCTTCATATTCTATTTTTAATTTATTTAATTTATCATTTTTTAATTTTAATTCTTGTATTTTATTATTATTTTTATTAATTTCATTGTTAATTTCATCAAGAAACGTATTATTTGTTTCATTAACATTATTTGTTTCATTAACATTATTTGTTTCATTTAAATTATTATATAAACTAGCATTATCAAGATAATTTCTATACATATAACTATACATTTATTATAATAATAATATTATTATTATTATTATAAGTATTTTATTTAATATTAATATTATTTTGTTTTTATACACAATAATTATTGGCTTTACACAACAATCTTAGCCATACCATTCTCTATAACTAATCTGCCAACATATTCTTTAGTTTCCGCATTATATAATTCTTGTGTGCCCGTTTTACGAATATATTTCACACCATAAATCTCCACTGCCGTACCCTTAATTACATCTGTTTTAATATTCAACGCTGCTTGTTGTGTAGCATCCATTTCCAACACAGGTACTGTAGAAAATTCATTCGACGTAACTTTACCAAATGTATAACACACCAATTTTTCACTATCTTTGGCGCCATGTTTCGACTTGTGCAAACTGCAATCCATAGCGGTTTCTTTGACCGCCTTCAAAATTTGTCGTGAAATCTCGTCTTTTGTGTTTGATAATTCATACAAATATTCATCGGTTGTCACCGGGCGATTCTTATTAGTTCTGCTCACGTCATTGGTGCGTAATTCGATGTTTTTCTTACTGGTTTTTTGTTCTTGTGATAGTACTGACAAATACAGAAAAACGCGCACAGTACGCAGTTCTTCCGGCAAATTCGAATGACTGCAAATACGACGTGCGCGACCCACGACTTGTTCTGTTCGCACAGGATGCCAATAAGGTTCCACTATATGCACAAATCGCGTGTTTTCCAAATTGATACCTTCGGCACCAGAGGCAGTAATCATAAACACTTTAATAATCTCACCCATATAATTATTATTGGCGATTTCTTTGAGTTGATCGCGTAAATTGGGTGGCACCGCACCCCAATTACTATTATAAATGTTTCGTGCTATCTCTTTTTCCTCTTTAGATTCTGTGCCGGTATAGAGAACAAATCGGGGTCGGCCTTCAAATCCCTCTTCCGCGTCCTTAATACGCCATAATCCATCCGCTTTTTCTAGTTTAAATTCCGCGTAGCCATTCGCTTCCAAAATCAACTTTATGATTCCTATTCCCTCAATAGTACGGAATTGACTATAAATCAAATGCAAGCCCGAATTATCCGGGTCAGTCAAATTATCCAGGAGTTTCACTAATTTATTACTATATATATGTAGGTGGTCTCGGTCCAAATATTCAGCACTATGGTCCTGCAAATATTTAAGAGCCGTTTTAATTTGTGTATCATATGTGTCGCCGAGTGACTTGTCTTTGAATTCTTCTTGTGTATCATCGTCGACTTTAACGCCGTCCATACTATTTTCAGTGGGTTCTTCAGATTCAGATTCTTCTGTTTCCTCATTGCCCGGGTTTTTTCCTTCAAGCTTTTTCATATTTTTAGCCATCGGTCTGCCTGGAGGATCAGGAAACGCAAAGTTGCAAAAAGCGCGCGAAAATACACGATATGTAGATGCCATGTCATTTAAGGCTTCGGCAACAGCGCCAGCGGCGGCATTTGCGTTCTTTTTTTTGCGATTTTTCTTATCTCTATCGCGCTCCTCTTTACGCGCTTCTGCATAAACACCAAATTGATAATCGCTCATTTCCGCGGTCACAATAGAGAAGTCCGTATTTTTGTCATATTTTGGTAACAGTTTTTCTTGTGCCGACTTGAAATATGATGTAAGACCTAATATACGACGTTGTAGTAGATCCACGTTTTTCAAAATGCCAGTATCGGGGTCAATAAACATATTAATAAAGGCATCCTTATCGGCAGGTAATGCTGTATGATTCGCCACACTAATACTATTATCTGAAATTTCCAAACCATGTTTTGTTAATATGCGACGCACCGTTTTTTCGAAATCATTGTCGCTCATTTTGCCGTCTTCTCCCAAAGTAACACCACCGTATGCGTCGTCTTCATTGCCTTCTTTATTTATTCCTTCAGTACCGCTCTTGCGCACATTCACAAACCCATAAGGATTACGTGTAATAGACAATTTATTGCCACTATATTCCACATAGTCAAACAGTCGAAATTTATCACGCGCAAACCATTTCAGAATCTCGTCTTTATTAATTTTTTCGCTGGTCTTGACATTTACATTAAATGTCCACGTTTTAATGTAACCACGTAACATGTTAAACATAATAGCAATCTCATTTGGATAGTTAATAATTGGGGTACCCGATAGAAACACTATCTTGGCATTTGTAGCACTCATCAAATATTCATAAATTTTGTATGACACCGATTTGGGTTGTTTCAATTTGTTTACTATGCGACTTACTAAATTATGCGCCTCGTCCACTATTACTACAGAATTATCGAAGGGATTAATATCATCGCCACCTGCATAGTGAACCAACTTGGTCATCATATTATTGGCATTGTAATTGACATTACGATATTTAGATTGTATCATAGCGTCGATTTGCTTGTCGACTTGGATTTGTTCCTCCGCCGATAGTGAATCGAAATTGGCCTTCTTTTTCGCATTCACCAACCAAACACCGCCTTGAGACCGAATGAATTCACCGGTTAAACCCATGATTTTTGCCAAAGGCGCGGCATAACTGGGATTATCGCGAGTATTTATGAATTCCCAAAATTGGTTACGTTTATAAATAGGATCGCCGCATTTTTTCAATTCGCTCATATAGTTAGTACTCAATGAAGCTGGGGTTAATACATAAATAGGGCGGTCGGACTTCATGCCTTCGGCAATGGCAATAGAGGTACATGTTTTACCGGATCCTAAACCGTGATAAATGAGTAATCCACGATAAGGACTATAGAGATTCAAATAGTCACGCACTATAAGCTGATGTGTGAGAAGTTCTAATTTACTGCCTTCTTTGCGGAAGTCGCAACTGACATTTTCGTCAGGCTGCATTAAAGCGGCTTTGTGGGGTTTAAATAAATCAGCTAATTTTTGTTGGAATTGACGACGATTGTTCATATAGTAACTAGATGCACGGATGATTTGCTTGTTGGGTTTTGGAATACGTTCACCGATGGTTTCTTTACCAATTACAACAGTATCCGCGTCACCTTCAAATATAAGACGTTCATATTGTTTTTTCGCACGGGGTTTAGGAGGGGCTTTTACATGTGCTTCTTTTTCTAAGGCTTCAGTCGACTCTTTTGTTTCTTCATCTAAGACTTCATCCGGCTTCTCTTGGATATCGATAGTAATTTTTTCATGAGGTATCTTTTTTGCATGAATTTTATGTGTTTTTTCAGTAGATTTTTCTTCTTCTTTAGGTTTTTCCTCAGTAGGTTTAGACTCAGGAATAATTGGTTTTCTTGACTTTTCGTCAATGGGCGCCACTAAATGTTTTCGCAAACGTTCCAACACAATATTACGATCTAATTGTCTTATGTTGCGCATGTCTACTAAATATGTGTTTTTTGGCTTTTTTTCGGGTTTTTCCTCATCTTCATCCTCATCTTTAGATGGCTTCTTTTCCTCATCATTTCCCTCTTCATATAAAGGATGTTCTTTTACTGGTTTTGGCCCAGCCATTCGAATTTTTACTTGTTTCGGACCTTTAGCATGAGGCTTTATCATTAAATCAGTAATATTAAATCCTGTAGTATCCATTTACCTCTATACAATATCAATTGTATTAATTCTCTATTTATAAACAATTATAAAAAACAAATATATTATGAAAAATTTTTACACAATATAAAATCATAAAAAAACACATAATTCGGGGATGTTTTATTATTTAAACAAATGTGCTAATGCTTCACTACATGCCATTTGCTCTGCCTTTTTCTTTAATTTATGTTTACCTTCGCCTAAAAATATAAATGCCTTTGAATGCTGTGACATGTAATCATGCACCGCATGCAAACCATCAAATTCCCGATAGTGCACAGCATGTTCATGCATAAGACCGAACGCCGGTTGTCCTAAACATAAATATACGCCCATGTGATATCCCAATTCCGGATGTTGCTCAGTAACTTCCAAATATTCCGGCGTCGTCTTGAATTCCCGCTGCACTTTTACTTGTAAAATGTTCTTGTAATTGTCATCGGTGCGTATTAAATTCATCCAATCTACGTGCATGTCAAACACTCGCTCCACAAATAATTGTGCAAATTGAAATCCGGGTCCAGACAAGAATGTCCCGCGAAACCATCCGCCACTATCATCCACATCCACTTTATTGAAATCCATAAAAATCGCCCCTAAAAATGCCTCGAAAATGCACCCTAACTTCTTCATATTAGTGCGTGTCTCTTTCGCCTCTGCATGCTTCGAAAGTATTACCCATTTATGTAGGCCCATTTCATACGCAAAACGGCCAATAGTTTCGTTTTTGACAAGGGCGATCTTTTTCTCGGTCATAAAACCTTCGGTGGCTTTGGGAAAGCGTTGATATAGGATCCATTTGACAACGCATTCCAAGGCCCCATCGCCGACGAATTCTAGCCGTTGATTTGAAATAGTGTAAAGAGACAAACAGTTAGGCGGTTTAGGAACAATTACTATATTTCGAAATTCATTTTCAAGGTCGGGGCGGCGAATATAAGAATCATTTACAAAAGCGCGGCGATAGAGACCCAAATTTCGAATTGGCTCGTTGATGCCATATTTACGCAAAATGGCTTCCACATCTTCTTTATTAATTTCTTTATTTAGCGGATTATAGGGGTCCAAGACATATACATCTTCGCCTTTTTCGTTTTTTTCAATGCGGACATCTCCATCCGAATTGAAATTTTGCTGTTTTATAGGTGCTGTTTTTGAATACATATTTTGTGTTTACTATAATTAGAATATATTGTCTATATAATTTTGTTTTGTTTTTTAAAAATGATGAATAGAGACGACATCAATTTTTATAGTTGATAGAAAACTTTCGTTTCAGTATATATAAAAATGGTTTTATCCGGATCAAAAAAAACTGCTTATATTTCTTCTTTAGTGAACTCTAATCAACAAGGTGGAAATAAGAAACCCGGCCTTTTTCCTCAGGTTGGAAAAGATTCTTGGACAAGTATTTATTATGGTCAGAAACCAGGGTCTTGCTTTACATTAGCTTGTTTGAATCGTTATAATGGTCGCAGAGTTTGTGTAAGTCGCCCTGTTGGAAGTATGGTTGTTAATCCTAGATTCCTCTGTTAAGGAAACCTTCGGTTTCCTTATGATCCTTCCCATACCTCGCTATTAACTGCGTTAATAGCTCGGAGTGCGAATGTCTTTTAGTAATTAAAATTTGTAATTTGTAATTGTAAATTACAAAGTTATTATGTATAAACCAGGGCGACCGAAGGGAGCCCATTAAACTAAATTTTTAACAAAGGGGGGCTCTAAGAATTTTGCAAAGCAAAATTCTACTGCTTCTGTTGCCCTTCGGTCTAAGTTTCGTAGGAACGACGTGCTATGCACACCCCTGAAAACATAGCACTCCGAGCCATTAACGAAGTTAATGGCGAGGTACGAGGTTGCGCCGAAGGTGCGACCGAGAGGGGATCCTAAGGGGGGGCGAAGCCCCCCTTACTTGTAGGAATTAGTATGCACAGCAATAGTATCCTCTGTTACCAGTTCCGGCGAATTTGTATACAGCCTCTTATTTGTCAACGGTATCCGATTCAAAAACATAGTAAACGCCACCGCACAATCCTCTATAATAAACGGATAGCACCCTCCTTCATACATAGTAAATACATCATAATTAATTTGTGAAAACATCGCCAATACAGCATTAGCAGCCTTGTTTGACAAATAAAATACTACTCCTCCCGCCGCCATACAATTTGGTCTTACACTCATAGCTTCTATTTGCTCTATTGTTTTATGAATACCATGCATCGGGTCTGTTAATTCGGATTTATGATTTTGATAATAATCTAACATGAATGTGTCATTAACTAATTGTATGGTTACAGGTAAATCAGGATTTACCATCGGATTATATCCAATATAGTCCTCCTTATTTGGTGTTTGAATAAATTTTAAAAGCCGTTCTTCATTAAACAATAAATCGTCGCCGCATCGCAGTACACCTTCTTGTACATTAAAGTTGTCATACACGAATTTGATACCTAGTGCGACTTTTTTCCCTACATGAATGTAGGAATCCTCGCAACGCAAAATCACCAAATTATGATAAAGTTTAGCGGGGGAATCTAAGAATGGATTAGCGATAAAATATAAAACAGGCCAATCAGCATATAGAGGTTTGTCAAGCCCGAATTGTTGCATTCTGGTATTCATGTGTTTGTGACAACTGAAAATGAGAATGGCGCCGGGTATAGTGGGTTTTGATGATGACATGGTTGAATAATACTATTTGTTGTGATAGTATTATTATGTTGATTTTATTTAATTTGTTTTTAAGGGAACTACGTTTAAGCGGCAACTTCGTTGCCGCAAGTGGAGCGCGAAGCGCTCGCCCCAAGGTCGCAACTTCGTTGCGACCGAGACGGCTGGAAGCCAACGTAGTTGGCTTCTGTTGCCCCTTATGATCCCTCCTTTTAAGGTGGCTTCGTCCCCTTAAGATCCCCTCTCGGTCGCACCTTCGGTGCAACCTCGTACCTCGCGAATGGCAAACCATTCGCTCGGAGTGCTTAATGCCTATGGAATGACGTACTATACACACCCCAAAAAAATAGCACTCCGAGCGATTCAGAACCGAAGGTTCCTAATCGCGAGGTATAGGAAGGATCCTAAGTAAACCTTAGGTTTCCTTAAAAAATTGCATTAAAGACTCCAATGACCGGTCTCCACTATAGTAGGACACTTTTCCACCCTTAATTTTGAATAATGTAGGAAACCCTTCATATTTAATATTTTTGTCACCACCTTTAATACGTTTTCGGAGTTGAGTCAACTTATGTGTAGTATCAATTTCTTGTTGTTCAACTTCAACAAACTGATAATTACTACCACCAAGTTTCTGTTTGAGTTCATTCCAAGTAGGAATCAGATTTTGACAATGACCGCACCAGTTAGCATAAATCTTACCAACAACGGTTTTTTCCGGTTTTTGACGTCGACTAAATCGATTCTTTCTTGTAAATCCACCTTTACGCCTGTAATTTTTTGTGTATGTCATTGCTTCTCTATAATATTTATTCATAAATTAAAAAACATAATTCTATTGGCTATTGTATATTGATATTGTATAGTATTGTCTAAAAAATGCTCGATAGTAAAACAGTAATATTAGTATTTGCATTTTTTGCTTTTTTAGCCGGATTGTATTTTTATCTTACATTCGGTGTTAATCAATGCAAAAGCAAAGAGTCTTTTTTGGCCGGACGCAAAAACAAAGGCAATCTCGAAGAATCTTGTCCCGATCTACTTGTCAAACATGGTAAAACACTATTATTATTCAACTCGAATCTTCCCGCTAAAGCCGGTGAAAATCCGTTACCCTTAGCCAGCATGGACGAATACATCAATTATTTAGAAATTCAAAAAAAACAGGGTAAATCGTGTCCTGTGCTTTTCTTACAATATGAAAATGATGCACAAGGCAACGACATTTACCGCATCCGACCCAGTCCATTTGATATGCAAGGAGGCTTACCTGCGACCGTCGACCCCGCCACTTTTGCTGGAAATTTTAACCAAGCCAATGTAGGCGCAAACACCGGCGTAAATGTCGGCAAAATCGTGGAAGTTTTAGATGCCAATAGGGCAAATGGTCCATATAATCAGGGTATGTTTGCCGGGTTTGATCCGATGGGTCTACACATGGGCGAATACACAACTTTAGATGCGATTCATGATAGTACCGGTGCAGTGGCGACAAGTGATAATCCTATGGATACGAATTGGGGCGGACCGCGCTTTACGGAGGCGGCAATAGAGTCGGGAAAATACGAAGACCGATATGTGGCAAGACCGATTTTGTTTACACCCAAGACAAATTATACTCCTGGAGTTGGACCGATGCCACCCAATGAAATCCCTGAGTTTTTAAAACCAAAATATGAATAAATAGTAATGTGTGTTTTTTATTTTATACAACTATTATTTACAGTTATATAAAATATGATTTTGTTTTTTATAGATAGTAACTTATTAACGATTTTTTAGACGAGGACTACGTCTCAACTGAACTTGTTTATTTTCTTCTACATCTTCAAACACATAATCTGGATCCGATAGTGAATCGCATTTTCCTGTCGCAAGTCTAGTATTATAAGGATTTACCACTTCCTCAATAGAAAAAGTAATAGCAGGATTAATATTTATGTTTGAATTCACGTTAGTATTTGAATAATTTTTGCGGCGAGTTTGCATTATAATAGTGTCATATAGTGCCATTGTTTCATGTTGTTTATGTTTATTATTTTTCAATCCGAATAATTTAGTTTTCGTATTAGAAATATATCAAATTCACTCAATAGTGGTTTTCCATATCCATCTAATGTTTGATAGTGTTCTATATATTCGTCAGGCGTAAAATCATGTTCAAAAGAGAATAAAAAAAGCCTATGTCGTTTGCCGTTAAATATATATGTTTTTTTCAGTTCATAAATGTCATCCGCTATAGTGTCAATGGATTCTTCTAATGTACGTTTATCGAATTTTCTTATATGATTATAGTGATCGGTAATCTTATAAATAATATTTTCCATAGTTTCTGGGTTATAGTAATATAAGTTGCCTATTATTTATGTAGGTATTTTTTATTTATTTTACATAGGTTGTTTTTTAGAGGGAGTTCACGATTATATTATGCCAAGATAATATTTTCTAAAAATATCGGCGCAACAACGTCGAAGTCTTCGCCAAACAAGGTAATTGTCGAATTATTATGAGTAAATTCAATCCGGCCATTAGTGCACATAGTCGCCAATGACCACATATTATCATATTTAGCACAGACATATCCGAGAAATGTATTAGTTAGACTATTAGTGAATGTTTTATTACCCAACTCTTGCCAACTGGCATTGACGATATCATTAAACGATAGTAATTTGGAAGTAGACATTGTTTTTATTGTATGTTTTTGGTTTTTATTTTATTGTGTAAATTTGAATCAATTTTTATTGTAGTTTACAATATATATTATATTTTAATGAATTTTTATTATACTATACCAAAAAATAGTGATACAGGCCAATGGATGCCCGGATGCGCATCTAGTGATTTTAAAAATATTGCAATGATAAATCAAATTTCAGGACAAAAAGGTATGTATTTATCTAATGACTATGGATCAACATGGTATGATGCAAGTAAAAATCTTACAAATAATGGTTCTGGTACTGATTATTGGCGTTCAATTTGTTGTAGCAGTAATTTTTCAAATTTAACTGCTGTAAAACTAAATGGAAATATTTGGACATCGTCAGATTATGGAATAATATGGAATAAAAATGCACTATCAGCAAAGGCATGGTATTCTGTATGTGGTTCTATTGATTTGTCAAAACAAGCGGCAGTTGTTAATAGTGGAAATATATGGATTTCAACAAATTCCGGTTCTACGTGGTCTGATGTTAGTGCAGCAGGCAATAGATTATGGACATCTATATGTTGCAATACTGATTTTACCAAATTGGCCGCTGTTGTAAATGGTGGAAATATTTATACATCAAATAACAGTGGTTCTACTTGGACTGACCGAGCATCTGCGGGTACTCGTTCATGGCGTAGCATAGCATGTTCATCTGATGGTGGCAATTTAATTGCAACTGTTGAAAATACAACATCTGGAAATGTTGCCATATCACGCGATAGTGGCGTAACATGGTCGAATATAACATTACCTGCAAATGCAAGTAAAAGTTCTAATCCAGTTGCATGTAGCGCCGATTTTAAAAATATTATTGTTGGATCAAATCAACAAACAAATTTTATTTATTCAACTGATTATGGTGTAACCTGGACAACAGATACAAATGGTTTAATTAATTGGAATAGTTGCATTGTTAAAAATAATAATTTTATAATAGCCAGATCAGCAACATCAAATATTTATGTAGGAAATTTTGGCAATTATGATACAACATCATATACAATAAATGGTGCATCTGAACAATCATTAATACGATATTATCCTGTTTCTGATTTAAGTTCCGGTACACTTATTGATAGACCATTAAGTTATACAAATGCATTTTATAGATTTGATTTATCAAGTGGAACTGATGGAAATTTTACAACACAAACAAGTACTGGATTAGATGTAAATACTACCATGAGTGCATTAACACCATCAGTATTTAAAAATTTTGCAGGAACATTTCCTGTTAGTGGTGCACCAAGTCAAGTAGTTGATATATCTAATAATTTGTCTGGAACACAAACAAATTTGGTGTCATCAGTCTCAATGACATCATTTTCAAATATTTCTGTTAGTTTATGGATTCGATCAAGAGTTGTATTAACCGCAGGTAAAAGATTCAGTATTATTAATATTAGTCCAAGTTCAACAACAAGTGTATTTGATGTATTAATAAATGGTGATACACAACAAATTCAATTAAATTTAAATAATACATTTACTGGTTCGTTTGCAACAAGCACAACAACATTAGTTGTGGGTACTTGGTATCATTTAATTTGCACATATAATTCACAAACTGGTGTTGGAAATATATATATTAATGGCGTTTTAGAAAGCACCGTTAATTATGGTGTGATTTTAAATTCATATAATGTCTTATTAATTGGTATGCGTTATGGTTTTAGTAATACAGGTACATATGTCGGATATGCAGGAACATTAACATATTTTAATTTATTTCATAGAGAAATAACACAATCAGAAGTGAATTTTTTATATAATTATCCAGGACAGCCTTTTACAAATATAAATACAAATTCATTATCACAATTATATGGCGGAGGTTTTCCATTTTTACGTGGACAAGCCGTATTTGGTGATAGTGATTATTCAAAGGCCATAGTTAATAAATTTAATTCATCAGTTATTTATCCGAATTTTGCTCCTTTTTATACATGTTATGGTATTGGTGGGCCATATACACATACATTACAACGATGGACGAATCGTGTGTTTATTTTAGCGATTGGTGGTGGGGGCGGTGGCGGAGGTGGAAATTATCAAAATGGTGGACAAAGTGGTGGAGGTGGTGGTGGAGGTGGTGGTGGTGGAATGGGATATACATATTATAGTGTTACAAGCAATGATATAATAAGTGTAACAGTTGGCGCAGGTGGGGATGGCGGACAATGTAATGTAAATTTAGGTTCTTATTATTATATTGGAGGTAATGGTCTTAATGGAAATAATAGTATTGTTACAATAAATACTGTTGAAGTATGTAAAGCCATAGGTGGGTCAAGATCAAAACATATTTATAATGATAATACAGATACAAGTATATATTGGAGTGGAATAAATGCAACAAAAAATGCATATGGTGGAATTCTTGGTGCTGGAAATTCATATACAGTTATTTCAAATACAGGCATAAGTGGAGGCATAATTGGTTTAAATGGAACTAATGGAGAAAGTGATCCTGGTAATTTAACTAGAAGAACTAATCCAGGTATTGGTGGTAATAGTGGAATGGGTAATGGGTTGTTAATAAATGGTTTGGATTTTATATTAAATTCAACTACAATAAATTTATTAAATTTAAATAACACAATATTTTGTAATGGTAATACAATTAGAACTTTTGGAAAAGGTGGTGATGGTGGTTATGGTGAAGGTGGAAATACAAACAATAACCAAACACCAGGTTCAGCCGGTAATGATGGTGCTGTTATTATATTTGAATATTGTGTATAAATTTTACATAAAAATATAATTATTTTTATAAAAATTACTGTTTAATACATGTTAGATAAGAAATAAATATATTTAAAATAGTAACTATATTTAAAATAGTAAATATATTTAAAACAGTAAATATATAATAATATTATTAAAAATGTGTGATTTACCTATTAGAAATAAAATTACTGATATAATTGATTATAAATTAGAATTTTATAATAAAAATAATATTGTATATACAGTAAATAATATACAATGGAAAGTAATAATTAATTCTATAATTGAAGCAACATTTAAATATATTGAAGAAAATATAGATTTTGATAAACAATTAAAAATTTATTATGAAATTGAAATAGAAAAAAGATATGATATTTTTAAAAAATTAAAATTAAACTTTAATTTACAAATGTTAGAATTTATTGATAAAATAATTAAAGATTATAATAGTAGGATTAACAAATATATTAATCATAAAACATTACATGATATTTTTATAGATAATTTTATACAAGAAAATATACAATTAACGAATGTTTTTGCTTATCATGATATATCTTCATTATTAGATTTAATTAATTTTAGTATATATTATGACAAAATGTATAAATTAAAATATGTATATTATAAATATCTTGGTTACAATCAAACATATTACCAAATTAATTTTAATCCAACTAAATCAATTGATATGATTAATTTTTTAAATAAAATTAAACCTTATATGGATAAAGAAGTTCATAAAGAAATATATATAAAAAAAGAAGGAGAACGACCAAATTTATATGAATTTTTTATGGATAATAAAATAAATAATATTAAATCTGAAATATTTTTAATTATAGATCATAATTAACGTATAAGCAAATTATATTTTTATTACACCCCGTAATTTATTCATCTTCTTCCTCCAATTCATATATATTATGCGGCAACATCAACGCGTCACATACCGGGATTAATACCTCTTTATGACATCTTTCTTTTTCCATATTGAAATCAAAAAACGCCAAATCTCCATCTAAAAATATGCTATATTCTTTACTTTTGTATTCGCCATAACTGTTTTCTTTACAACTATAATAACTATCGCGTTCGGTTCGTTTAAATGCGTTGGGAATATTAAGCGCTAATCGAATGCGCTTATATACCATAGCATCTATAAGTGGGATTGTTGCTTTATATTTATGTTTGACATCGGTATCCTTAGGGCTCGACTTCTTAGGACTGTTTTTTACACTACTCTTTGATTTACTCTTTGAACTACTATTGTGACCGCTTATCAGAGTATTAACACTTGGTTTATCTACACTAAGTGTTGATGATTTTTGATTTGTTTTTCTTTTTAGTTTTACCATCAATAACAGCCTTATTAGCACACTTTTTCGGATTTAATAAACATAAAAACCTTCCAATTGTACTACCTCTCATTTTTATATAATAGCATCTATATAAAATTCTTCAAAGCCATCACACATAAATGGCAGTTCTGTATTTATTTGATTTAATATATAAAACAACAATAATTTATAATAGTGTCTAGGCGACAGAATATATTTATTTTCTTGGCCATCTAATGGGGAATTCTTAAATATAATTTTTTTATATGCATTTGAAGTATTTACATTTTTATTATAATTTAAATATATTAGATGGTTAAAATTAATGGCATTCTCAAACATATAAGACATAATAATAACATTACTAGTATCAAAATTCAATGGCTGATTAAAATTTGTTGCATTACGAAACATATGTGTCATATACGTAACTTTGCTTGTATTTAAATTTAAAGGTTGATTAAATTGTATTGCACCCGTAAACATATGCGACATATCAGTAACATTACTCGTGTCGAAGCTAAGTGTTTGATTAAAGCTGCTTGCATTCCAAAACATACCAAACATATTTAAAACATTACGCGTATCAAATAACAACGGCTGATTAAAATATATTGCGTTACGAAACATACTACACATATTAGTAACATTGTGTGTATTAAAGTTCAATATGAAATCTTGTTTACAAAAATAAAACATAAAAGACATATCAGTAACATTGCTTGTATCCCAATTAAGTGTGATCGGGTTACTTGATATTTGTTCTATATTATAAAACAAATTAGACATGTCTGTAATTTGACTTGTATCCCAAAAACCAATATCGTCTGTAATAGTGCTAGTGCCATTAAAATAATTTACAATGGCGTCTCTTAATTCTTGTTCTGATGTAAATAATCTCATTTTTAGTTTTTCGGTTTGTATTTGGTATATTATATAAAAAACATCCTGTTTTTATCATTACTTCCATATATTTTTATACGCCTTTATTTTGCTCTATATGACTTGTATTCTTTAATTGCCTTTCTTAGGGTATGTTTCGAAGTAAATGGTTTCATTTTTGTTGGTTTTGTATTAGTTATAAAAAATAATAAAAACAAATCAATTTTCTAACAAACCGTAAAGGTTGCACTTTTCAATAAAACTCCTCAAATTCGTCACATAATAATGGCAATACGACGTTTATTTTATTTAACACATTAAATAACAATAATTTATAATAATGTCCTGCTGATAAAAGATATTTGTTTTCCTGGCCTTCTAATGGAGACTTATCAAATATATAGACATTTTTTTTATTATTATTTATAGGTTTAATAAAATATATAGGTTGAATAAAATTAGTTGCATATATAAACATAAAGGTAATACTAGTAACATTTCTTGTATCGAAATTCAGCGGCTGATTAAAATTAATAGCATTACTAAACATACTACACATATCAGTAACATTGCTTGTATCGAAATTTAGCGGCTGATTAAAATTAGTTGCATCGGAAAACATCCAAGACATATCAGTAACATTGCTTGTACAGAAATTTAATGGTTGATTAAATTTTTTTACATATGCAAACATACTTTTCATATTTGTGACTTTACTTGTATCAAACTGCAAAGGTTGATTAAAATTAGTTGCTGCGGTAAACATATACGACATATTAGTAACATTTCTTGTATCAAAATTCAACGGCTGATTGAAATTTGTTGCACAGCAAAACATATATTGCATATTAATAACATTACTAGTATCAAAATTTAATGGTTGATTAAAATTAGTTGCATAACTAAACATTTCATACATGTTAATAACATTTCTTGTATTAAAATTTAAAGGCTTATTAAAATTGATTGCATAATTAAACATTCTATGCATGAGAGTAACATTACTTGTATTAAATTGCAATGGTTGATTGAAATTAGTTGCATTACAAAACATACAATACATATTTGTAACACTGATTGTATCAAAATTTAATGGCTGATTAAAATTAGTTGCATTTTGAAACATACACGACATATCAATAACATTTCGTGTATCAAAATTTAATGGTTGATTAAAATTGGTTGCCGAATTAAACATAGCATACATATTAGTAACATTACACGTATTCCAAATCAACGGCTGATTGAAATTAGTTGCATTTTGAAACATAAAATACATATTTCTAACATTGCTTGTATTAAAATTTAATGGTTGATTAAATTTTTTTGCTCCCATAAACATACAGCTCATATCAGTAACATTGCTTGTATCAAAATTTAATGGTTGATTAAAATTGGTTGCATTCCAAAACATACCAGCCATATTGGTAACATTACGCGTATCAAAATTTAATATGAAATCTTGTTCGCAGCAATTAAACATATAATTCATATCTACCACATTACTTGTATTCCAATTAAGTATGATTGGTTCAACTGATATTAAAGGTATGTTTATAAATAACTTAGACATATCTGTTATTTGACTTGTATCCCAGGATCTAATATCACTCGTGTCAGTGCCATTAAAATATTCTTTAATTGCAGTTTTTAATTCGTCTTTTGAAGTAAATGTTTTCATTTTCTAGGTTTTTTATTAGTTATTAAAAACCAAAAAAAAACAAATCAATTTTCTAACAAACCGTAAAAGTTGCACCTTTTAATAAAACTCCTCAAATTTGTCACATAAAAACAGTAATTTCGAGTTTATAATATTCAAAACGTAAAACAACAATAGTTTATAATAGTATCCAGACGACAAAAGATATTTATTTTGTTGACCTTCTAATGGGGAATTCTGAAATATATTTTTTTTATATGTATTTACATTTTTATTATAAATTAAATATAATGATTGGTTAAAATTAATAGCATTATCAAACAAATAAGACATATTAATAAAATTACTAGTATCAAAATTCAAAGGCTGATTAAAATTGGTTGCGTTTAAAAACATTAATTTTATTTTTGTAACATTGCTTGTATTGAAATTTAATGGCTGATTAAAATTGGTTGCCCAACAAAACATAGCACCCATATCAGTAACATTACACGTATCAAAATTTAATGGTTGATTAAAATTGGTTGCATTCCAAAACATACAAGCCATATTGGTAACATTACGCGTATCAAAATTTAATGGTTGATTAAATTTTGTTGCATTCCAAAACATACCAGCCATATTGGTAACATTACGCGTATCAAAATTTAATATGAAATC
>JACCEA011139222.1_pt1 | contig 145853 bp, 116 predicted proteins | sample 7449851 | NCBI WGS metagenome assembly JACCEA01 (sample SAMN15323453, study PRJNA562643) | freshwater metagenome | isolation source: river surface water | place: USA:Blue River Watershed | collected 2017-08-18
TATATGCGGTAGCACTTGCTCTCAAAATATTGTCCATAGAACCATAAACTCTAAGCTGATTTGCCATCATTTTTTGAATAGATGGGTCAGAAGAGTAAGCTTCAATCATTGCTTGGTAAGAATTATTAATGTGAATATTAGCATTGGACATTACAAATTTATAAGTTTGACTATACCTTTAAAATTTCAATTTTTTTTTAATTTACATAAATGAATTAAAAATAATTATATCAAGTGACAATTTTTTTTAATTTACATATAAATAAAATAGCTATTTATATATTAATTATAATAAAACAAGCTTACACATCCAATTCATTTTTATTAGTTTCATTGTCTGAATCAGATTCATCAACCTTAATCTTAATACCAGTAAACCGATTTTTAGTCATTTCACCAAATTGTTTTGTCATGAATTTATTAAATTCGGTTGGCTTTGGTGGTTTAGTACCTCCGTAAAAATCTCCAAACCATCTCTTAAAGTCATCCCAAATAGTTTTCATTCCAACAGCATCTTTCTTGTTGCCAGTAACTTCAATACATTGGATAACATATTCAGTAAAGTGGTCATTTTCCATCTTATATTGTTTAGTAGATGCCATAACTTCGGATGGTTCAGTAAGGTATGTCTTATTTTTATATTCGGTATTATAAATATGAATAAGATAGCTGACAAATGTTGGTGCCCATTGTTCAATTTTATGTTTTAATGTGTTATCAATTAAGAATTCATTTGGTTTGGTTGGATTATCACAAAATTTAGAACCAAATTCAATAACACGAATACGTCTCCATGTACCATCATCATTTGAGGGAACTTCAGGTAGTTGATTACAAGTTAAAAAGTATTTCATTTGTGGTTTAAATTCAATCATTTCAGTTGAACCTTTGAATAAATCACGAATCAAAACTTTATCACCACCAGTAAATTCTTTCATAACACCAACGTTAAGTTTTTCACCATCGTCAGCTTCTTGAAATACACCGCAACGTCTACCTTTCATACGTACCTTTTCTGGTGCTGCTTGATTTGATTGACCACGTTTTCTGGTAATGATACTGATGTCACAACTCATGTAATAATCTCCAAGTGATTGATACATTAAATCCATAGTAAGTGATTTACCGTTTGAACCTGAACCAGTAAGAACATATAATTTTTCTTCTTTGGTTTCTCCTGATAAACAAGTACATAGAGCATTCATGAAGTAATCACGAACTGATTTATTTGGTAAAACTTGTTCAAAAAACTTTGTAACTAATTTATTGGTTGGATTTTTTTCATTCCACTTGTAATAATCATTTTTAGTACTCAATGTAATATAATCATCAGGACGGCCCTCGCGAAAAAGGCTTTGTTCTAAATCATATACACCATTTTCAAACCCAATCAAATGAATATTTGAATCAAGTTTTTGTTCAAATGATGCATCATAAAAAAGACTTTTACATTCATCCATCAATGTGTTCTTAAATGCATTGTTCATTAGTTTCTCTACAATTTTATCAATACGAGTTCTTCGTTGTTGTAACTCTTCCTTTTCAATGCCTGAAACCACAGTAGCTTTTAGACTAATCTCTGCAATTTCTTTATTGTATTCATTTGCAAAGTCTTCAGAAAGCAAAACCTTAAGGGAATAACCTTCTTCAACACGAACCCAACGGTGGTGTTTAAACTCCCACCATGAGTTTGTTTTAATTGATGAACAAACAAATCTATCACAGTATTTGGAATAAACACTTTTGGCAATATAATAGGTGTTACCATCCAAACTTTTACGCATCATAGCTTTAAATTCATCACGATTAAAATCTTCATATTGTTTTGGACTGTCTTGTTTAGCCCAAAAAGCCAGTGATCTAATTGTTAACACATTTCCACTAGTTGGGTTTTTCATTGTTTTCCAAACTTTTTCACATTCTCCTTCTTTAAATTTCTTAGAACATTTTTTTGAAAACTCCACCCAAGTAGGCAATAAAGAGTTTTCAATATTATGTAACGCTAAGCCAACACGAAGCCAATCATGATAATCAATTGCTCTTTTCTCGTCTAACATACTTGTATATTTAACAGCACGTCTAACTTCATCTTCTTTAGCAATTGGTATTTCATATTTTAAAGTTTCAGTTGTTGGGTTTTGATTAACATTATTTGTTTGAAGTTCTGCTTCAATTTCATATTCAGTAAAGTTTAATGTTGTTGCATATTCCTTACAATATTCTTCTTTTTGTAATGAAAGAAATTTAATTAATGTACTGTTTTTATAATATTCATTTGTTTCATCACCAGTATTTGGATCAATCATTACTTTGTCTTCGTGGTCATAAACCATTTCAAGTTTATGGTCATATACTTTTGTTAATTCGTACATTTGACCATTTGGTTTTTTAGAACCATATAAAAACCATCCATTTGATGATACAACAGCTTTATCAATAATTTTTTCTGGTGTGTTTGCATATCCATCAAATGTATTTTCTTCAATACATTGTTTTACAACTCGATTTCTAATTAAGTGACGAACTTTAGTATGTACACAAGTATCTGGAAATACCATATGAAAGCCATCTTTTAATGTATCTTCTTTTCTTGTTGGTTTTTCTTTTTCAAACACAAAACATTTTAGAGCATCTTTTAGCGTATCTTTTGAAATGTTTAAATAATAATTAATAGATTCGATGTATTTACTAGCAATATCTGCAATCATATCTTCATCATATAATCTGTCACCATCAGAATAATCTTCTTCTAAACCTTCCAAATCAATATCAACAATCACAGGTCCATATTCTTTTTGTTTTTCTAAAATAGAAAAATCTTTAACACCTGATTTAATTGCTTTTGAATATAAACTTAGAAGCTCTTTTCTTTGTAAATTATCAAGCACAAATTTCCCTTGAAATAAACCATAGGATAGATGTGTTGGGTTCTTTTGACTATCTTCATTGTATCTGCATTTTTCAAGTAAATCGTAGACACGCTCCTTATATTTGGCTAATTTTTTACTGTCAGTCATATTATTAATTACTTAAACAAAGATTTTTTTAAATATATTTATCAATTTTTTTTGGTCCTTTATAGGGGCTTATAGAGTCATGATGTATACCATCACACAATAATTGGATTTTTAATGGATAATTTTTATCATCTATACGATGGTTATTATAAGATAAAAACAATATGTTAAAAAATATTTTTATACATTGATTAACAATTAAACTTCAATATCTTTTGATTTTAATCTTCTAAATTTTCCATTAACTAAACTTCCATACAGTTCGCCTTTTTTATTACCATGGGCAATTGTATATAGAAAGTTTTTATCTAAAATATATGTTTGTTTATTTATATTTATAGTTGGTAATTCATCTAAATCAGAATCATCGGATTCTGTGTCGCTTGATAGTTCGGAGTTAATATCACTGTCTGAGCTACTATCACACAATATTTTATTATCATCTAGTGAATATTTAATATTTAAATGTTTAGGAGTTTTACCAATGGTTTTATCATCTATTACTTTTTCTAATTCTTGAGTATTATTAACAATATTTGGTCCAGGAATTTGGTTATTAGTAAGTTGAGACCAAGTTAATTGAGGTATGTGTCTTTTATTAAAAGTTAGTATATTCATTAATTCAACATAAGTTTTTTTACCTTTATGATTAATTAAAACAAATTCTGTTAAATTATCAATTGTTTCTTTGTACTTAATTGCTTTTGGTGTTTTTTTTGCTTTTGTACCCATTTTTTCGTAAAGTAATTTCATATTTCTAATTCCATTTGATAAAGTCATATCAAAAAAATCTTTTTTTCTTTGTTTTTCTATTGTCATTGTTTCGGTATTCATTGTACTTATATATTTGTCATTAAGAGCAGTATTACAAAAACTGTGATTTTCTGGATGTTTTTCATTAAAGTTAACTAGTTCTACTAGCGTAATTAAACAGTTCATTTCTTGCTCCATTATATATTCAATTTCTGTTTCAGACAACATATTTAAATTTTCTTCTCCAGGTTTTGTTAAAAAATTATAAACAGGACCTCTGTTAATGGTTCCCTTATTTATATTGTTATTATTAATAATTGTGGCTGGTTTATTTTTAACTCGGTCTAGTTCTGTTTTAACTTCATTTAGTTCTTTTTGTAGTGTTTCAAGATTAACAGCTGGAACAGATTCCTTACATATTCTTTCATGAGCCCATTTTGATTGTTTATGCTTGTATGTGTTTGAACAGTATGTGCATTTATGTTTGTATGAGGGATCAACATTTTTTGCTGGGTCATTATGTTTATTTTTATTATGTTTCCAAAATCCATTATAAGTTTTAAATTTTACATTGCATTTATCACAAGAATACATTTAATTATAACCAATTAGTATCATGTCTTTAACATGTTTTAATTTTTTACTTACTTTATACTTACCAGTCAGTTTTTAACGTTATATATCTAATAAATTGTTATACATCATATATTTTTATCAAAGTGTAAATAATTTTATTTTTACATATATTTCACATAACCCGAAAAATGGAATATTCCACGTAATTTAACTTTAATTATTGAACTTTTTTACAAATAAAAAAAGTTTTCCACAAATATTTTGCAAATTTTAAAAAAAAATCGCGTGCGGTAAGGGTAAGTATGGAATATTCCATTTCCACTTGTTTTGGGTGCTTATTCAAAACACGGTAAGTGGAATATTCCAGTTTTCGGGAGATGTTAAAATGCATGTAATTATTGGATACTATAAACTATTTTTTATATAATAATGTCTAATACATGCAATAAATAAATTAGGCATAGTAAGTGTAAGTAAGTATTTTGGTAAGTGTAAAAGTAAGTATTGGGTAAGTATAAAGTAAGTATTATTTCCGCGCGCGCGCGTTATTGGTCATCTTATTGTTTTTATTATTTATAGTAAGTGGAATATTCCATAATTATGGGTTATGTATGTTAGTAGTAAACAACAATTTTAATAAATTAGTATTAATACATAGATGTAAATACAATATTATTTAATGGATATAAATTATGTAATTAAAGCAAAAGTAAGTGGTATAGTAAGTATCGTATGGAAATGTATATAAATCAATATTCTATACATCGGCTATTTTTTACAAAAGTTATATGATAGTTTATGGAACACACTGTTAATTATTATATGTAAGCAATTATTACATGTATTATATGATGTGATTTCCAAAATACTTACTTTACACTTACCCAATACTTACTTTTACACTTACCAAAATACTTACTTACACTTACCATATGATTTTATTTTATTGTATGTATAATACATTAGTTTATTAATATTATTATTCATAGTACATCAACGCCATACATTTTAACATCTCCCGAAAACTGGAATATTCCACTTACCGTGTTTTAAATAAGCACCCAAAAACAGTGGAAATGGAATATTCCATACTTACCCTTACCGCGCGCGATTTTTTTTTTTAAATTTGCAAAATATTTGTGGAAAACTTTTTTTATTTGTAAAATTCCATAAAAATTGATTTTTAAAGTAGTTAAGTAATTTGAATTATGTTAATGACAACTTTTTTTGGATTAATTAACATATTAATATTATCTGCCCTTTTGAGTAGGTTTGTGGGCTCATTTATTGATGATTTTGAATTATCAATTAAATTTAATAAAAGAAACTTGATGAGTATAATCAACTTGATTATTTTTTATTATTTGGTATATAATGCGGAACTACATCATGCACATATGGAACAATTGACCCAAGCTAAATATAACCTAACTGAACCAATTGTATCATCTGGTTTAAATTTTACAGCATAAAACAAAATAGTTAGTGTCTTTATGGGTATTAATTTTATTTTTGATTTAAACAAAAACCATTAATATTTAATAATAATGAATACATCAGCAGTTAGAGTAATGAATGACTATGTTGATTTTATAAAAGCACGTCCAGATGGCATCTACCTATGGATTGATAAAACCAATATATTCCAACAATATGCGTTAATTATTGGCCCAGCAAATACCCCATATTTTGGTGGTTATTTTTTCTTTGACATAAAATATCCGGATGATTATCCAAAAAATCCTCCGACGGTTAATCTTCTTACGAATAATAACAAAGTAAGATTTAATCCAAATTTGTATGAAGGTGGAAAAGTTTGTTTATCTATACTAGGGACATGGTCTGGACCATCTTGGAAACCAATAATGAATATAAGATTAGTATTAAATTCCATAGTATCATTGATGGGAGAATATCCTATTCAAAATGAACCAGGATTTGAAAATACAAAACCAGAACACATAAGTTCGGTTGAATATAATTTATTTTTAATTTATCATACATATGACCTTGCAATATGTGATGTTATTAATGGTAAATTTAATTTTGTGTCAAAACATTTTGAAAAAGCCATTACAGATGAATTTAATGCGAATAAAAAAAAATTAGAAGAAGATTTATTATCTTATCAACAAATTTACGGAAAAGTTCCGGTTGATAAGCAAATATATTTTATGAAAAAAGAGATTCTTGATTTTAATTTACTAGTTGATAAATTTAACAAAGTTTGTAAAATTAAATAAGTTTTTCGGATTCTAATATGGTTTTAAATTTTGTAGAGTTTCCCCATGCGTAAATTTCACTATGTGATTTTCGAATATGTGAAGCTAATAGGTGTTTTGTTTGAAATCTTGATTCACAAATATCACATTTATATTTTTTTTTGAAACAACAGCATATATAATAAAACCCGGCAACACATGGTTCGCAAATACATTTAAAAATTTCACTAAAGCTCATAATTATTTGATATTGATATTTTGTGCTTAAGTATTGTTTTATCAACTTTTTATAAAATTGAAAATAAATTATATAAAATCTTAGTTAGTTTATATAATAATCCAATGTACTTTTGCCCTAAATGTTCGTATTTATTTGATATTTCAAAGTCATCAAAGGTTTCAAAAAGCGATGATACCAGAATTCAAATTCCCAAGTTAACTGATGCCTTTAAGAAACTTGAGGAAAATGAAGACTTGGGAAAATATAAGGCTGTTTTTTCCAAAGATGAAATGGCTAAAAACAAAAAATATCAAAAGCTTAAAGAAGAAGAAAAAATTAAAATGAATGGGCTTTTTGAAGAAATTGTTTCTTCTGGAGCAGAATTTAAGTGTGAAAATTGTTTTTACACAAAACAAATTACTGAAACAACATTATTGTACCAAGTAAACTTGGAAGATAAAAACATAAAAGTAAAAAGCATTGAAGAAAATGAATTAATTTGCAAAGACCCTTTACTCCCACATACTCACGATTACACTTGTAAAAACCCAAGTTGTATCACACATAAAGATACAAAACAAAAGGATGCAGTTTTTTACAAAGAAAGAGGAAGTTATAAAGTGAATTATATTTGCACAGTGTGTTTTTACAATTGGTAAAAAATACAAATTTTTATTTATAATATAAGTATTTTATAAATAAATTTTTTTATTCAAGCTTTGAAAGTAAGTGGTCTTTTTTAAGTTCATCTAAAGTCCAAATTTCGTATTTTCCATTTGGAAGAGGGCGTTTAATTTTAAATGGAACCATGTTACGCTTAAACTCTTCCTCTGCAATTCTATCATATGAAAGTGATTGATAGTTTTTAATTAATGGTTTAGCACCCATAGTTAGTTGTTTTGTTCTTTCACCTAAAATTCTGACCATCTCATAGTTTGTAAGTCTATCAGAACTAATTCTTTTTTCTTTGGGTACATATTCTGAACCCTGTTCGCTTGGTAGTTCCGTCTCCTCAACATTGTCAAAATACTCATCATCTTCATTAATGGCGTCATCAATTGCACATCCATTAGTATCAGTATCTGGTTCAATAAGTAAGTCATCATTTTCTTCGTCTGAATCTTCATCCTCATTAATTTCATCTTCATCAAATTCTTCAACATCTTCGATTTCGATATCATCTTCAATATCATATTCATCTTCAGATTCTTCTTTTTTAGAAACTTTTTTATTAGATTTCTTTGGTGGCATTATAGTTTATGATAGATTATTTTTAAATAATATTTAATCAATTTTTTTTAAATAAAGAATATTTCATTTTCAATTGTTTTTATTTTATAAATTTTATTTTTAACAATAGCAACAAGTTCTTCAAAATTATCAAACTTAGTATCATTAATTTCAATTATAATTTCACCAATTGGATATTTTATATTGCTAATATTTTTAGTGTAGTTAATATCAGACAAATAAATAGTAAACAAATCACGATGATACAATCTTCTTTCAAGTATTTTTACCAATTTAGGAACACTAATATCAAGATCTTTTAGTTGTTCAATATGTTGTTCTGTAAAGACTGATAAAATTAAACCATTATTTTCCACAAAATAATTAGGATAAGAATCCAATAAATAAAAACTCATTAGGTTAGTTTTAACAGGTTTAATTTGAAATGTTGTAAGTGAAGTTTGTAAAGTTGCTGGGTTAAATATTTTAATTTCAAGGGAATCAGATTCAACAAACCACAAACCAATGTCTTCAATTGGAATTTTTTCAGGATAAAAATCAAATTTAACATAACCATTATGATCAATTTGGTTCCCATTAACTGATAAAATTATGTCATTAGGTTTGATGTATTTAGCATGATAATAGTTTTCATTTGTTGTTGTAACTCTAATTCCTGTTTTTTGTGGAATTTCTTCAATTTTATTTTTAAATATATCAGCTCGTAAGTCGGGTTGGGTAAGCTTTTGAAAGTCAAAAAGTAGACAAGGTTTTTTAATAACAATTTCATTTGTACTTTCTAAAAAAGTCTTTAATATTTCAAACCGATAGATTGGGACAACAAAACCAGTTTTTTCGGAATCACCCTTTAGCTTTGATACATTAACACCAATAAGTTTATATAATTTATCTGATTCATCTAACATAACTAATGGACCACCTGAGTTACCATGATTAAGCGCAGCATCAGTTTGAATTAGTGATTCTTGATACCCAGAAATAATACCTTTAGTTATTTTAATATTTGTACTTGATAATGGAAATCCAACAGTAAATACATCACCAGATAGTCTATTGTTAATTATTTTGTTTGGTAAAATTTTTGCATCAGTTATTGGGTTTTCTAATTGAACAATTGCTAAATCGTCATCTGGAAAAATATGTTTAATTATACCTTGATATGAGTTTGTTTGTTTGTATAGAACTTCAATATTAACTGCACCAGACACAACATGGTAACAAGTAAGTATTTGATTATTAGAAATAAAAAAACCGGTACCTGAAGTATTTCTTGTTTCATAAATATTTAATGGATGATTAAAATCAATAACTTTTGATTTTACATTCAGCTTTACAACGTAATTTTCCCAATTCATAATTAATTAAAATTAGATTTTAAATATTTAAGTTTATGAGATTATTTTTTCTCAGTAAAATCAATGTGGATTTTACTAACAGAATCAGCAATGATTGGATTTATTTGTTTTGTCATTGGTTCAATTATTTTTAATTTGACAATAAACAAAACAAATAAAGACAAAACAAAACCATATGGAATTAATTTTGCTTTTTTCATGACAGGTGTTATATTACATATTTTATTGGAATTTGGCGGTTTTAATAAATGGTATTGTGACAAAAAAATAATGTCAGGGTACAAAAACATAAGTAAATTATAAATTTGTTAATTTAAAAATTTTTCTAACTTTTTTATACTATAGTTTTTTTAGTTTTTATAAGTTTGATATAGTATAAAAAAAATTATTTTCTTACGTATTATAAATGGATTGCCACATTTGTTTAGATAAAAAACCTGCTCTTCGTACACTCTTGTGTACTCATGAACTTTGCTCAAAATGTTATATAAGATTAGCAAAACCTGTCTGCCCTTTTTGCAGAGTTGGATTTACCTATTCTTCAGATGATGTTAAACAAAGAGCTAAGATTGGTTTAATTAATGGTTATCAATCCAATGATATACAACCCGGAATGTCAGTACCAGATGAATTTATATTTGGTACTTCTTCCTCAACATTATTAAATGATTTATATATAAATAATTCAAATACACATACAAACACTCATCGACCGCGGTCTTATAGTGATAGTATAGTATTATCCGCTTTAAGATTTGAAGAATCTGAAGCAACTCGCAGTTCAAAAAAAAATAAAAAATGGAATCATAATTATGATAATTACCCCCAAAGAAAATCAGTTGAAGAAATCAATGAGCGAAGGTATTTAATCGCAAAAAGAGAAGTTAAAAAATGGGAAAGAAAATTAGGAAGATTAAATAAAATAATTTCTTGTTTAGGATCTGATTATGAATTACCAATAAATTAAATTATCAATGTGTTATTAAATTAAAAATTATACATTGATTTCATTTGTATTTTCAATATTATAAGTTATTTTTTCATCTGAATGTACAATATTTTCCGAATCTTTCTTTTTATCTCCAATTATTTCTCCAATAAAAGTTTCTACTTGATTTATAATTGCCAAATCTGTGCAATAAATTTGCAAAAAATACTCTTGGTGTTTTTGATTAATTAAAAGGGAAAAACTTTTTACTTTATTTTCCATTATTATTTGACCAGTTTTACTGTTATAAAAAGTTATGTGATTGAGTGGATTTGATGACTTACCACCAACATAACCAACTTTAAATTTTACAATATGGAATTTACCTGAACCAAATTTTTCCTCTAATTTTTCAATTGGAAATTCAATTGGATTTAATGTGATTGATTGGTAAACTTTTTTAGGTAGTTTTCTTTGATTAATATCCTGAATAATTTGGTTTATGGTGGAATTTGTTGTTGGGAGGTGCCAAATATATGAATCTATAAGTAACATCATTTTTTCTGGTTCAAATAAGTACTGAGAAATTTTAAATTCTTTTTCAATTTCAAATAATAGTTTAACTAACAGAATTTCTATAGCTTTAACTGCTTTGTGATTATAAATTTGTCTATGTAAACGATATCTAATGAAAAACATATGATAAATATCTTCACTACATTGGGTTGAGTAACATATTTTATTATCAATAACTTTAGCATCTAATATTAATCTAGAATAGTCAAACCCAAACTTTAATCCAACAGCTTGAGTATCACGAGTTAAGTAATCAAATTTATCAACATCAATTGAATTAATGGGATTAGAAATAATTTGGAATATCCATTTTCCTAACTGATATTTGTTTTTCCATTTTGAATATTCTGCCTCTTTAGGATTAATTAAATCTCCAATAACTTTTAATTGGTCTTTGTTTAATTCTATTGAATACTTATTTACTAAATATTCAAGAAGAAATTTTGACCTATTTTCATGAATTACATTTGGTGTTTTTTCTTTTAAATCTTTAAAATTACTTAGTTTATCGATAAAGTGGTCGTCGAATAAATGTGAAAAAAGTAAGTGTCCCAAATCATGACATAAACCAGCAATACCAACAAGTTGGATTATTTCTTCTGTTATTTTTAACTCTGGTTGAGTTTTAGCAATATTTGATATCATTTGTGTTGCTAAATGATATGTTCCAATAGAATGTTCAAATCTACTATGATTTGCAGTTGGAAAAACCAAATACATAATTCCAGTTTGATGTATATTTCTTAAACGTTGAAAAACAGGCGTATCGACAATTGCAGAAGCAACTGAATCTAATTTTATATAACCATGTATATTATCATAAATAATCATTAATAGTTTAATTTATTATACTACAAATAATAAATTAATCAATTATTTTTTAAACGTCAATGTTGTCTGATTCATCTTCAGAATCAGTTTCGTCTCCGTTCATATTAATATTATTACCACTTACTTGTTTTATTTCAGAAGGACCAGAAGATTTCATCAAGTTTTCAAGATTTGATTGTGTTTGTTGTACTGGTTGTTCATACATAGGTACCATTGAACCAATTCCAAGTTTTTCAGCAATTAAGGTAAAGTATCTAACATACGGATGAGACTTTTGTTGTTTCATCATTGGATTTTGGAGAACTGCTGAAATAATTGGTCTGTATTCATCTGGTTTTGCTAAAATTTCGCTTGGTTCAGGAATGGGCATTTTTGTCATTTTTATTAGTTTTTGATATTCAACTAAAATTTCATGGTCAACATTACCTGCTGATTTTGCTTTACGATAATCTTTATTTGTACGAGCACTTGCCATTAAGTTTAATTTAGCTCTAAATAGTTCTCTTCTTTGTTCGCTCTCTGTTTTTTCTTTTTGAAGTTTAGTTTGCTTAATAACCTGTTTTGTAACTACGCGAAATTTCCATTCCTCGTCTTCATTGGATAAAAGTTCAAGACTAAATTCAGGTTTAACATATTTGTTTACAAGGTCAGACAAATTAACAGATTGAGTAGATTTAATAGCTTGTTTAAATTTTTCAACAGCTGCTTTTGAGACAAATGCAGATTTATCACCATCGATAAATACAGAAGGGGTTTTAACTTGATTGGTATTAGTTGTAATTTGGGTTTGTTCGGTCATTATTACCTATATGAATTAATAAACCTTTATATAAGATTTGCCCAAATAAAATTGAACAAAAATTAATTAAAGAAGAATACCTATATATTTTTAATGGTTAAAGATACAATACTATATGATAGACTTGAGGTTTCACCTGATGCAACCGAAACTCAAATTAAAAAAGCCTACAACAAATTATCAAAACAATGGCATCCAGATAGACATGTAAATTCACCTCCAGATATTAAAGAACAAGCAACTGCAAAATTTCAAGAAATTGGACAAGCAAAAGAAGTATTGCTTGATGCAGAGAAAAGGCAAATTTATAATCAAGTAGGTATGGACATTTTTAAAAATGGTATGGATAATACAGATGCACATGCAGGACCAAATCCTTTTGCAGATTTTGGAAATATTTTTGGTGCAGGGTTTCCCTTTGGTGGAATGGGAGGAATGCCTGGTCATTTTAATGTTGGTGGAATGGGTTCAAGACAAGCTCCTGCTGAAAATCTCGTTGAAAAGATTGATGTTACTCTTGAACAAATTTTTAATGAAGAAACAGTAAATTTTTCTTACAAACAAAAAACCAATTGCATTAAATGCGACGGGGAAGGTTCAAAAGATGGAAAAACTACAAAATGTGTTGGTTGTGATGGTAAAGGAATGAAAGTTAATGTTGTACGAATGGGTAACATGATTCAACAATCTGTTGGTGAATGCCATTTATGTAAAGGAAAAGGAAAAGTAATTGACGATTCAAATAAATGCGATGTATGTACAGGTAAATGTTATGTTGTAAAGGAAAAAACAATTCAAATACCCCTTAAGTCGGGATTATCTAATGGAAACAAAATTACATTGTCCGGCAAAGGCCATCAATTTAAAAATGCTAAAACAGACTTAATTTTAGTTATTAATGAAAAACCACACAGCACATTTAAAAGATTAGACAATAATTTATTTGTTGACATTAATCTAAAATTATATCAGGCATTATTTGGTTTTGATAAAATTATAAACCATTTAGACGGAAGAAAATTACATATTAGTTCATCTGGTAAAACTGAATTTAATGCTGTTCGTAAGATTACAGGAGAAGGAATGAAATCTTTGCAAACTGGTACAAAAGGAGATTTATTCGTTCGTTTTAACATTGAATTACCAAATCTAACAGGATTACCAAGTGAAACTAAGACACAATTAAAATCAATTTTACAAACTTTTGACAAACAAGAAGTACAATCAGAGACTCAAGTTACTAAAACCACAAATTTAACAAAGACAATTTTAACAGATTGTAGTCAAGACCAAAAAGAAGCAATTCAAGAAGCTTTTATTCATCTTAAAAATGCAAAACAAAGAAAATCAAATAGATTTGGTACAGATCTAGATGATGACTTTAGTGGCAATGATGAACACGAGGGAGCTCCTGGATGCGTTCAACAATAATTTTTACTTTAATTTAATTTAATTTATTTATTTAATGGAAGAAATAATTGCCAAACTAAAAACACTTGGAACACAAGAACTTAAAAAACATGAGACAGTTTGGAAAAACTGGAGTTCTGAAGAAATAGCAAAATTGCTTGATATTTATAATATTATTTGTCAAAATGAAGAACATATTTATTCATTAGTTTATAGTTTACATGGTTCAGATAGTTTTGAAGATATCTTTAGAGATTATGATTACAGACTCTTAGAAGATAAAGCACAAGGGGTTGCAGAAGCGCTTGATTGTGCAAATGCAATTGTAAAAGAAAAAAATGATAAAAAATAAAAAAACTAAATGTAGATTTTTAAATTTAGATTTAGTTTTATAAATTAACATACTATAATTACATATGGTATTTTGCTTTACCAACTGCTGCTCTACAAACAGGGCACTTGTAATTATATTGTTCCAAGTATGGTTTAATGCATTCGGTATGGAAAATATGAGAACATTTTAGTTCAGAGACTTCTTCGTCTTTTTCAAGATGACCCATACAAATGCTACAACCAGTGTCTAGTTTGGTTTCAAGTCTAGTTGTTTTTAGAGATTCCAAGTCTTTATCATCAGTAGAAACAACAACATCAGTGAACATATTTTGAGCAAAAGACATTGGTATATTATTTATTCCATTAGACCCCATAAGTGAATTAAGTACATTAATCATTGAGTTGTGTGTTCCAACAGATGGTCCAGAAATATTCATTGTTGGCGAATTTCCATTTTGTGAGTTAATAGTCCAAGTGTTCCCATTGTATGAAAAACTAAAATTACCTTGATTAATGGTTCCAACACTTGGAATATTTGGTACAGTTTCTCCATTTGTATTGGCTTGTTCTGAATTAGGCTCTAACTGATTTTGATTGTTTGAACCAAAAGTTTGAACAAATGCTTGTTGTAACACTTGTTCAATATTTTGTCCATGATGGTGGTTATCTACAATGTCATCTTCATTTTCATCTTCATTTTCAAAATCATCGTCATCATTATTTGCTTGTTCTACTAAGTTGTCATCATCGTCATTATCGTCTGGATGTCCAGAATGACCAAAATCACCAGGACTTAACATGAAACCAAGCATATTATTCATAAGTTGATTAGAAATATCTGATGCTTCTTTAATAGTATTGATTGAAATATCAATTCCATAAGTTTGGTAAAAATTATGGAGAATTTGATTAGATTCATTTGAACCCATTCCCATTTCCCTTAATGTCATTTTAAGTTCTCTAATAATATCCGCTTCGTTTTCAAACTCATCTTGAAGTGAGATTCTAACTGCGAAAATATATTCAAAAAGTTCTGTATTATCAGCCATTAATAATAATGGATATTTACTATTATCTATTAATTTTTCAATTTTACTGGAGTTTGATTGTATAGTACTTATACATGGTTTATTAAACTTTTGGTAAAATTGAATAAACTATGTTAAAGAAATGGATTCTTATATATTAAGAATGGAATTAGACCTTATGCAAAAAAAACTGGAGCTAAAATATTATAAAAGCATTTTATCCAATATTAATAGTTCTGATAGTAATTTTGAATGGCTACAAGATTATTGTGATAAACTATCTAATAAACTTAATGACTGTAAAGATAAATTTTCAGAGTCACAAACTGAAAAAAAAACAGATAACTATTCACCAATTGAGTCTGATAATCATAAACAAATTTTTTCTGATGAAGACCTGTATAAGAAACCCTGGACCAAACTAAATGCTGTTCATAAGATACTAAAAATTAAAGAATTTGTTAATAACTTAAAAATAAATTCAGAGAAAGCAAGAGCAGAATTGCGAGACGAATTAATTGACCTGGTAAAGTTAAAAGTTTTAACAAAAAAAGAAAAAGTAGTTTACGATGAATCTATTGGAAAAATAATTTCATTAAGTGACTTGCAGTATAAAAATGAAAAATACTCTTATCCTAAAGTTAATTAGATTAATCATATATACCAATAAAATTAGTTGAATTTATTTATTTTGTATTAAATAAATTGAATTAAAATTGTTTTAAACATAGGTTTTTAAGTATAATTAAATGTCATTTGGAAACATAACGTTAATGTTAAATAAAACAATTCAAATTCTCAATTATAATATTGGGGGAAAAAAACAGGTTGGATTAGATGAAGTTGCTCAGATGAAGAAACAAGTATATCATGATTTACAAAAAGAATTTGCGGATGTAACCCCAGAAATAGTTGGGGAAATATTTAATCGTATTTTTAGTCAAAAATTTATATATGGACCGGATGTTTCTTTTGAATCTGGTAAAAACTGTTTTAGAGAATTTGAAGATAAATATCCGGATATAAAAACACCATCAAAATATAAGCAACTTGATGCACATTTTAATAAACTTAAAGACCTACCACAACCAGCACAAAGGTCTCAAGAATGGTACGATTATAGATACAACCGTATTACTGCATCTGATATGGCAGCAGCCATAGATTTAAATCCATATGAGCCGGTTGAGTCTTTTATTTTGAAAAAATGTGATCCAAATTTTCCATTTAGAGACAACGCAACAGTTTTTCATGGGAAAAAATATGAACCAACAGCAACAATGATTTATGAGCATATTTATAATAGTCGTGTGTTTGAATTTGGTGCTTTACCATCTGAACAATATAAATTTTTGGGTGCTTCTCCTGACGGTATTTGTTCAAAATACACATTAGATAATAAGTTTTCAGAGCGTTTAGGTACTATGTTAGAAATTAAATGCCCAGTAACTAGAGAAATTACAACTAGTGGTAAAATTGCTGGAGATATTTGTCCATTTTATTATTATTGTCAAGTACAACAACAATTAGTTTGTTGTGAGTTAGATTCCTGTGATTTTTGGCAATGTAAAATTACGGAATATCCAAATAAACAAGCTTATTTATCTGATAATTGTCAGTCTTGTGCAAATACAGTAGGTAATTCAGGAGTTAAGATACAAGTTGATGATAGACTTAAAAAGGGAATTATATTAGAATTTTACCCAAAAAACTTTAAGCCTGAATTTGAAGGAGACCAAGCAGAATGGAAATCCAAATATATTATTCCAAAACGTCTTGATATGAATGAATCCCAATATGAAACATGGACTCTCGAAATGTTAGATAATTATAAAGAATTGTATCCAGAAATTAGTAAAGACTATTATTTTTACCGAATAATTTACTGGAAACTAGAATCATCACATAATGTTGAAATTGTACGCGACGATAAATTTTTTGGTAGCGTGTTGCCAATTTTAAAAGAAACATGGAGTAAAATTCTTTATTATAGGAAACATCAAAACAAATTAGATGAATTAAAACAAATAGTTGACAAAAGAAAAAAATACGTTAAAATGACACCAACATATACAATTAATAATGATGAAATTATAAGTAAAAAATTAAAAATTCTTGCTCCAGATGCTGACATTAAGAGCCTGATTAAACAAAAAACACCTGCGACTAAATCAAACTATACATATAATAAAACTTTTACTAAATCAACAACAAGCAGTAAAGAAAAACAAACGGAATATGATTCTGATTATTGTGATTTTATTGATAATGATGAATGTGATTTTGTTGACGATGTTCCAGTGAAACAAGCTAAAACTAAATCGAGCATAACTGTTAAAAATGCAGATACAAAACCAGAATCAAAAATTCAAAATTTAATTAATAGCAAAACAATTAAACACACTGAGTTTATTAAAAAAGATACTGTGAGTACAACAGGAGGTTCGACAAGCTTTATTAGAAAATATGATATAAAATCTTTAAAAAATACTAATACTACTAAGGATTTTAAACAATCAAATAACGATAATGATGAATGTGATTTTATTGATTAAACTTCTATAAGTTCTTCATCTGAATTAATTTGATCTGCTATTACTAAATTTGTAAATGCATCAATTTGATTAATTTGGTTAATTTGATTATTATTTATTTTATTATTTGCAATTATATTTGATATTTTATTATGGTATTTACATGGCAAGTCTCTTCCACATACTTGACCAGATTTTTGTCCTGTTTTTAAAATTACAGTACACTTATCTGTTTTAATTATCTTTTTATTTTGTTTAATTGCTGGGAGTTTTTTACTTGATGGGTTTACAACAATAACTTTTTGAATTTGTATTTTATGGTAGGGACATTTAACACGATTACAAAATTGTCCAGCATTATAACCAGATTTCAGTAAAACTTTGCAATAAGTTTCTGATGATTTGATAGGATTGATAACTGAGATTGGTTTTGGTATTTTATTTGTTTGATTAATTATTTCGGGTATAGAACTAACTTCACAATATAGACATTTTGTTTTTCCAGATTTATAGCCAATGCAGTTTGAATGAAATAAATGTTTACATTGTAGTTTTAAATGAGGATCAGTGTTTTCAATTGGAATATGACATACCATACATTTTTCACTTGACGAATTGTTTAATTCTAAACAGTAGTTAAACAGAGTATCAAAATCCATTTTTATTATTTATTTATTAATCTTGATTATTCTTTAAATTATAATAAATTTTTTTCTTGTTTCTTGTTTCCAATATAATTTATATTAAGTAATAACTTAAAATAAATTGAAAATTATAGTCTATGTACTAAAGAGGATATACTATTAATGTCAACTGTAAAGAAAGAAGAATATTACACAAATAACAGTACAATTAATATGCATATTGATAACATTATATCATTTAGGGATTTTTTAAATGCTGTGCTTTCAGATATCAAGTCAGGTGAATATAATGTCCAAATGATTAAAAATTTATCACATAATGTAGAAAAATTTTATAATGAAATTGGTGACAGTGAAGATATTTTTAAGTCAAATGCCGGTAAACAAGATGAATCAAAGTCTTTAACTCCAAAAGCTGTTGAAACTTATTTATATTCTGAATCTGATGATGACTTAGAATCTATTGCAACTGTAGTGTCTGGAGTTGGTTCTGATATATCAGATACTCCACCAAGTAGGTCTCCATACACAATCGGAAAATATTTCTCACATAATCCCAGAGATGTATATAATGACGACCCAGAGTTTTTAGACGATGAAACACCAACAATTACACAACATAATACTCAACAATACAATAAATTACAATATAGTCCAAACACAATAAACTATTCTAATTATTATTCAAATATGCGGGAGAAAAAAGTAAATGAATATGATTATTATCAATCGCAATATGATGATTATCGTCAAGAATCTTTAGATAATAAGCGAAAGAAAAACTCTTATGCTTTATTTGAAACAAATTCTGATGACAATGAAAAAACAGAATCTCCTGTGTCGTCTCATGTAACTTTCGAAAAAGTTAATGTTGACCCACTTGTTCCACCAGAAACAAAACCAGTCGATAAATTAGCACAAGCTTTTTTAAATAATAATTTAGAGTTAAATAAGTATCATTATTTAAAAAACATTAATCAAAACAACATAAATATTTTTTGTGTATTAAGTTACATATATTAATTGGATTTATTTTATATTTTTAACTATATAATTTAGAGTTTTTTGGAACCTTTTTTGGAAGCTTTCTTAGAACCTTTCTTAGAGGCCTTTTTAGAGCCCTTCTTTTTGCCACCTACTTGGGGATCAGTAGGACCAGCACCTCCTTTTTTGGAACCTTTTTTGGAAGCTTTCTTAGAACCTTTTTTGGAGGCCTTTTTAGAGCCCTTCTTTTTGCCACCTACTTGGGGATCAGTAGGACCAGCACCTCCTTTTTTGGAACCTTTCTTGGAACCTTTTTTGGAGGCCTTTTTAGAGCCCTTCTTTTTGCCACCTACTTGGGGGTCGGTAGGATTAGCACCTCCTTTCTTGGAACCTTTTTTGGAAGCTTTCTTAGAACCTTTTTTGGAGGCCTTTTTAGAGCCCTTCTTTTTGCCGCCTACTTGGGGATCAGTAGGGCCAGCACCTCCTTTCTTGGAACCTTTTTTGGAAGCTTTCTTGGAACCTTTTTTGGAGGCCTTTTTAGAGCCCTTCTTTTTGCCGCCTACTTGGGGATCGGTAGGATTAGCACCTCCTTTCTTGGAACCTTTTTTGGAAGCTTTCTTGGAACCTTTTTTAGAGGCCTTTTTAGAGCCCTTCTTTTTGCCGCCTACTTGGGGATCAGTAGGACCAGCACCTCCTTTCTTGGAGCCCTTTTTGGAAGCTTTCTTAGAGCCTTTCTTAGAGCCCTTCTTTTTGCCACCACCAACTAAAGGGGAAGTTGATGCAGAAGCACCTGCTTCGACAGCAACATTTTCAGTAATAGTAAGAACATCACCACTTGTTCCATAAGCAAATGTTTTACCGGGAGTACTTATAGTGTTAATAATTTTATGGTATTTGCATGGTAATCCCATAAGAGTTTTTTTAGTTTCTTCAGCGTTTGTAGGGTCAACACTTAAGTCCTTTTCAAGTGAAATAGGAGCTTCTGTACCAATTTGAACTTTGTTAATTTGTACTGACATTTTATTATATATTATAAACTATATATTATTTTTTTAAAATTAAATATTTTTCGTTCACTATTTGATTACCTGAACTATTTGCAAAACTAAAATCAGGAACTTTACCTGGTTTTCCAGAAGGATTATATTTAAATCTTCTTTTTCCTTGTTTAAAACTTTCAAAACCTTGAATTAGTGAATTTCTTCTTACATCAAGTGGAAAACCATAACACTTAAAAGTAAAATCTCTAAAAGCAGAATTATCCATAACAGTAATTTTTTTATTGTTTAAGTATTCATTTCTTAATTTATTAAGTTTTCCAATAATTTGTTTAATAATTTCTCCATGTTTATTATTACGATTAATGATAGCATAAAAATATTCAAAATAAAAATACATTATAAGTAAATTATATGTTCCAAAATGTGTTTTCTTTTTATCTGAAAAATTATAAACGGTACATCTAGAATTATTTCCAAATAACTTTAAAACCAAATTTCCGTCATAGTAGTATTCAATTCTTTTGTCGTAAAATTCACAAAAAGGATAATATTCTTTTGTTGTAATTTTTCCAAACTTACGAGATAAGTGTTTATAAATGTGTTTTCCGTCTTTTTCAAGTTCTGATGTAATAAGTTCATAATATGGGACCTCAATAAGCAAGTTTTCCGAAACTTTTTTAGCATAATAATTATATCCATAAATACCAATAACAATTAGTTTTGACATTTGGATAAATTTTTTTCTGATAAATTTTAAAACATCTGGATTTCCAACCGATTTAATTTGTATTGGTTTGTCATAACTTGATTGATCAATTGGATAATATTTTAACACCTTTTGAAAACGTTTTATAGACTTGTCAATACGCCAATATGAAGTCATTGGGTCATTTAGAACTCTATATGCATCAACCAACATAAAATGTGGGTCAGCACATTTTAATCCATCTATTTCAATTGTAGGTAAATTATTAAATACATTTTGAGGCATGTAAGATATATCACAATAATTATCAAAATTTACAAAAATTTTATATGTTTCATCATGCATACCTACTTTTCCCTCAACATGTTTAAAACCTTGCGCGTGAAGTTCTTCTGTTAATGCAATTAAATCAGCAATAGGTGTTGGTGAATAAAACTCAATATCTGCTATGTCTGGTAAGTTATAAAATGCTCCATCAATTTCTGTATAGAAAACGTCATCTGGATTTTTAACTTTTACCAACATGTTTTGTGCAAATCCTCCATAAATTATTTTCTTTGTTTTTCTTACATAGTTTTTAATTGCGTTATAAACACTTGAAATTTCTTCTAATGTTGGTTCATAATATGTTTTATATTCTTTTGCGGCATCGTTTCTTATTTTATCATAGTTTTCTTCTATTTTTTCCAAATCTTCTTCACGATACATTTTTCTATATAATGGGATTTAGAAATTATAAATTTGATTTATAATAAATTTAATTAATTTCCAATAAATTAATTAAATCAATAAAAATTAATAAAGTATATTTAGTCAGAATCAGTATTTATATTAAATTCTTCTTCAATTGTATCGGTTGTGTCTGTACCCGAACTACTCGAACTGCTTGTTTCTGATTTGTTAACAAACATATCCTCATAACTATTTGAAGAAAAATAATCTCCATAATAATTTTCTTGTTGATAGTTCTTACTAAAGTTATCCCAGCTTAATTTATTTTCTTGTTCAAGCATTTGCATTACATCATACTTTTTAGCAAATAACTCTGGAACAACAAAATCATTATTTGTTTCCTTGCTTTGTTTAAACATTTTATATAATTTTAAATCATTTTCATAAACATTTTTAGATTCTTCTATTCTTTCTTTTTGTTTTTTCAATAGATTAATTTTGTGTTGTAAGTCAATTTTTTGTTTTGCCATTTCAATTACTGCAGGATTAGAATAATCAATGTTTACTTGTTTTTTAACAGGCTCATAAATTACTTTAACTGGGGTAGATGTTTTGGTATCAGCGTTAGTATCAGTAGTTGTTACTATAGTATTTGCAGACGATTCTAAATTTGATGATGACTCATAAGATAATAAATCTGTACTAGATGAAGAGTTAGAATATGTTGTTTCTTCATTAAAATTATTATTAGATAATTTCGTATATGGTTTTAAACTAACTTTTTTGGTTTTTAGTCTAAAACATGAATTCGCTCTATATATGTGAACTAAAGCTGATTCTTTCATAAAATTATTATGTAAACATGATAAAATAAATGATTCAGCATCATACATTTTTTTATAGCTTCCTATTATTTTTCCTTCGTATTCAACAAGAAAGAAATACATTTATTAAAGATAATTATTAAAGTATCTTTAAATGGTTATATTTTTAATTAATAATATAAACAACTATCTTTGTTTTTAACGGTTAAATGGTTTTCGATGAGCCCTGAAAGATTCATAACCTTTTGATAAGTCTGATAATGTAAGAACTTTTTTTTCGGCATTTTTAGATGCAAATACTCTTCTTGAGTGAGCACGTTTGCATCTTGAAAATAAGTTTTCCATATCGCCACCAAAATACTTAAATTGTTTGTAGTGTTTATAAAAAAAATCTGGTTTAATAGTAGAGTCAAGTTCCCAACCAAAATCATATACTTTTTTTTTAAAAATTAAAAATAAATCATTTGGTTTATATGGATTAATTGTGAATCTAACTGGAAATCTTCTTTCTAACCCAGGATTAAATGCAAAAAAACAAGAATCAATTTCTTCTTTGTAACCAGCTACTATACAAATAAAATCTGTTTTTTTCTCAGTTAAGTTTTCATTAATAGTGTCAATACATTCTTTTGAAAATGAATCACGTTTTTCAGCATTACCAAGAGAGTAAACTTCATCAATAAATAAAATGCCTCCAATTGCACTATCAATAATTTTTTGTGTTGCTTTTGCTGTTTGCCCTAAATATCCGGCTATTAGTTGACTACGTGTTGCTTTTATAAATTTGTTATTTTTAAGAATTCCCATTGCTAAATAAATTTTTCCAATTATTTTGGCAACCTCGGTTTTTCCAACTCCTGGTGGCCCTTGAATTACTGTATGCATCATATCTGTATTAGCAGGATCTAAATTTTGAATTCTAAATAATATATGGTCAACCATATCTTGTTTAACTGACTCCATACCAATCATATTATTTAATTCGGTTAATGGTTCAACAAGTTTATTAAGTATTGCCAAATCAATATTATATCTTTTGTTATTTTCATATAATTTACCCAGTTCTATTAAATCCATTAAACATGTTATTTCCCTATCAATTTGAACAAATTCTTTTTCTTCATCTTCAATATCGGTTTTATAAATTGTTTCATTAACATAAATAAAGTTCTTAATGTGTTCATTATCTTCTTCATCATCATCATAGTCATCATAAAAAAGTATGTGGGTATTAGGTTTTTTATTGGGTTGATTCGTGTTATTTACAAAATAATCATCACGTGGTCTTTTATTATTTAAATTATTTGGATCGGTACCATTAGGATTACTCATTATACTAGAATATAATTTAATTTTCAAATGTAAACCACCAAAACAAAAAACTATACTATATTTAAGTTTCCACAAATTATAAACTCAATAAAAATATGTTTACTTTGAGTTAAAAACATAATTATATAATTAATAATAATGAAAATAATAGCGTGGAATGTAAATGGGATAAGATCATTACTTAAAACAACTTATCTTGATAATTTAATAAAAGAAGAAAACCCAGATGTGTTTTGCATGGGAGAGACAAAAATATCATGTCCTTATGATGAGGTTGAAGCTGATATTGCGAAGCGTCTATCCCAATTCAAATACAGATATTGGAGTCCATGTAAAACAAAAGGAGGATATAGTGGAACTGCAATATTTTCCAAAAAAGAACCAGTTAGCGTAAAGTATGGATTACCACATAATAAATCAGGCAAAAAATTACCACAAGTATTTGAAAATATTGATGATGAAGGAAGAGTAATAACAGTAGAATATTCAAAGTATTATTTAGTTCATGTTTATACACCAAATTCAGGCCAAGAATTAGCAAGACTAGACTGGAGGACCAATGTTTGGGATAGGGCATTTGAAGAATATATAATTAGTTTAAAAAAGTCTAAAGGAGTTATTGTTTGTGGGGATTTAAATGTTGCAAGAAGCCCAATAGATTTAAAAAATCCAAAAACAAATTTACGTACTGCAGGTTATACAGACGAAGAAAGAGCAAGTTTTGAAAAACTATTAACAAATACAGAATTAATAGATTCCTTTAGACAAATTAATCCAGATAAAATTCAATATAGTTATTGGTCATATATGAGAAATTCTCGTGAAAAAAACATTGGATGGAGAATTGATTACTTTTTAGTAGATCCAAAGTTAAAAAAAAAGATTAAGGCAAGTGAAATTTTAGTTGAGGTTTTAGGAAGTGACCATGCACCTGTTAAATTGGAAATATAATAATTATTATAAAAAAATCTATAATTTAAGTTTATTATTTCTATATTATAATATATAACCCAAATGGATTCTCACATTTTTGTTGCTTTAGTTGGTGGGCTATTAAATATGGCATTATCAGTTACTGTTCCTTGTTTAGTTAAAAAATCAGAACAACCATTTTTACAAGAAGTAAAAAAAGTTTTTGAAGTAAACCGTCAAGTTATCATTACAAGTAGTTTAATTGTTATGTTAACAATATATCTTGCCCTTAAAATTGCTCCTGAACTTGGCTTAACCATGAGCGAAATGGGATTAAATCTCGTTGATACCTCTTCTGGATCTGAATTTATTAGAGCTCCAGTTATTGTTACAAGAGAAATGCCTCCTCAATTAACAAACTTATTAAGATTAATGCAAAATTAAATCTTATCCAAACCAGACCATTCTTAAAAATCCAATTAAAAAACTTGCCATAAATAAAAAATTATTTAGTCTCGATGCTTCATTTCTATTTAAGTTAGTATTAAATATTTTATTTATCCAAGGTCTAAAAAACTCTGGTGCTCCAGCTTCTTCAGCAGGTTTAGCAATCCATACGCCTTGGCGTAAATAATATTCTAGTCCCGTTAATGTACATTGTTCGTCCCAGTCGTTCCAATCTAGGAAAATTATAATTATAAATAATAAATAATACTTCATTAAATGTATTGGTGTATATGAATATCCAGTAAGCACATATAAAATAAGTAGCAAATGCAAATATTTAACTGTATCAGCCATTATTTCATTTATCATCTTAAATATTAAATTATTTAAGATTATAATTTTTTAAAATTTATTCTAATTTTATTTCCCATGAATCACCCTTTAATTTAAATCCAAGGGATTCAAGTTCTTTTGAAAAATCTTTAATGTATTTATCATTTTTAAATGATAGTTCATATATTGGATTTGCATCTTTGTCTTTTTGTTTTTTTGTTAATATGTCAATACTTCTTCCAACTAATTTATTGACAGATTTAATATAATGTTTAATTCTGTCTTCTAAGTTATAAGGAAATGAATAAACAGGATGATCAACAGGAATCATCATATAAGTAATTTTATTTCCATCTTTTGTTGTTGAATATTTTTCCAGATATAATAATTTGTCTCTAACTTCCAAACAAATTTGTTCGCGTGTTAATTTATCAATACGTGCAATTTCATTCTTTGTAATGTTAGGCATCATACGAACAAGTTTCATTAGGTATTCTTTATCTTTTGATGTTGAACATACAGCTCCTTTAAATGTAGGAATACCTGTGCCACGTTTTTTATCTAAAACTTTAGCTCTTGGTGGTCTAATTTTAAATAAATCAGGATCATTTGAAGCAAGTTTATTAAGGTTTTTATCAATAATACCAACAATAAAGTTTTCCTCGCGTTCTTCATAATAATCTAATGTATCATCAAAATTATAACCCTCTTCTTGTTTTGCTAAATCAGCTTTTTCTTCAACAGTATCTTTTTTATAAATTGACTTGAATTTTTGTTTCACATAGTTATTTAATGATACTTGATTATTTTGTTCAATTTCTATATGTTGTCTATAGTACATTGGTGCATCTTCATTTTCATTAAATGGTTGGAAAATAAAATATTTTCCACGTTGAATTAAGTATCCTCCTCTATTGTATTTATCATAAATAGTGTCAGAATAATTATTAAAATCATTTTCTGTTTTAGGCATCATATCTTCAAGTGCTTGGTCCAAAAAATATTCTTCAAATAATTCGGCTTGATGTTGGATAAAAGATTTTTTAATTTCACTTAATATTTCATCATACATATAAACGTGTTTAAATCTATACAAGTCCTTAATTCTATTTTTAATTAGGGCGATTTCATATTTGGCTAATTCGTCATTAAATGTATTATAATTAATATCATCCTTATCTAATTTTTTATAAGAGTTTTTCTTGGTATCCCAGTATTTATCATTTAGTTTATTTGAATCACATTTTAGGTCACACTTTCTAAAGTCACATAATGCAGGACATATTTGTTTACCGGCTTTAACATTTTCAAGTGTTGGAGGAACACAGTTTTTATATTCTTCAAGTTCTTCCGGAAACATATTTGCATGCAATAATAATGGACAATCAACCGAAACTTCCTTAAGAGAATGTTCAACGTCTTTAACAGTTAAGTATTTCAATTCAGCTTTTTGATAAAGAATTTCGTCAGTTGATAGTTCTGATGGTTTTTTATCACTAAGAGCCACAACATATCTATACACATTAACTTGTGGATATTTATATTCATCATTAATGACATCTTGATGTACACACATACGAATAGCTCTACCAATAACTTGTTCAGCTTTTGGTATATTAAAAAATACATCAATAATATGCACTTCTTTAACATTTTTTAAGGTTACACCTTCATTCATAACTCTAGAACCTAAAACAAATTTAATCATTTTACCATCAGAATTATCTGGATTATTAAATACATCTTGAATAATTTTTTGTTTTATTTCTGGAACATCTTCACCAGATTCATCAGCACCACCAGTTACGAGTATAAATGCTGCTGGTCTAAAATCAGATAAATTTAATTTTTTCTTTTTAAATTCCAAGTATGTTAATCCAGTTTTGTAATCAAGTGTTTCATCCTTAATATCATAGTTTCTTGAATCCTCTTGATATTCTAAATAACCATTTTGTAATAATGCTTCTGCAAATAATTCCATACCACCAGCCTTAACCAAGTTTGAATAAATAAATGCTGTTGCAGGTCCTTTTTGACCAACCACTAATTTATTTAATCTGGTTATAATGTTATAAAATTTTATAGAAAATGGTTTTAAGTATTGTAGTTTAAGAATGAGTCCAGTAATATTTTTCTTTTCATTTTCAAAAATAAAGTTCTCTTCTTCTGCTTTACTTAATTTACCATTAAATATTTTTTTATTTATTAAAGACCTTAATTTAGCACCATCTGTGTTAATTTGTGATATCACTGTATTCATGCCTTCAGTTGAATAATAACCGACAAGTTCACCTTTATCTTTTGATAAACCAGGAAAAACAAAGTTAGATGCTGCACTTGATGCTCTGTCTAAGGTATCATCAAAATTTTTTGTTGTTTCTATATATGTATTATATTGAAATGGTTCCATAAAACACTTCATTACTGGTGTAAATAACATTCCATTAGGTATAACACCTTTTTCAACTCTTTTAGCAAAAGTAAATGGAATTGAACCACGGTAAAAACTAACATAACCCCTTGCTTTTTCTTTTAAATAATCTAAACCGCCTGGTTTAATTTTCATAGCATAATTTTTTTCTCCAGTAAATATTTTATCCCTTTGTACTTGATCGTTTTCTGGTCTAATAAAATTTAATAAATCAACTATTTCATCTGCTAAGTTAATCATGGGTGTTGCCGTTAAAAGAACCACACGTAAATTTTCAGAGTTTTTAATTATTTTTTTAAGAGCTTCTCCGTATTCATTACCTGATATATTATGTGCTTCATCAACAATTAAAATTGAATTATTCATATTTGTGATACGGTCAACAACTAATTCACGTTCATATTCACCTTCAGCATTTTTTCTGTATGAGGATTTAATTTTGCTATCTCCAACAATTTTTTTTTCCACAATTTTTTCTCCAAGAACTTTTTTATAAAAAGTTTTATATGAAAGAATTTTATAATATTGAAGTGCACCATAAATTGCGGCTTTTTTCTCTCTATCTATTTCTTGTTTAGTCATTTGATTAAGTGCTTCTTTATTTTTAAGATATGTTTCACCAGTTGTCGTAATTAGTTCTTTTTTAAAATTTTCTCTTGTATTTGGACCTGGAACTAACACATAAATTTTTGTATTGTATTTTTTAACTTGGTCTTTGAATTGTTCAGCTACTCTAATCGCGGTCATTGTTTTACCAGACCCAACCCCATGCATTAAAATAACACCTTTATACGGAGTGCTTGGACTGATGTAATTTGGTAAAATTGCTTGTTGTTCCCTTGGTTCTATTTCTCCTTGTTTACAATTAGCGGCACGATATTTTTTAACATCATCATAAGTTTCCATAATATCACGTTGAGGAACCCTGTAGTAGTAAAATTCTCTTTTTTTAAATATTTTAGCTAATAATTCAGGGTCTTCTGGTTCTGGATATGAAAAATCTTTTGTAAATTTAATTTTTTTACTCATAATTAATAAAGATTAGATAATTATTAAATATTTAATCATGATTTTAATGTGAAAAACTATCTTTAAAAAAAATTATATAAACATATATAATATGAGTAACTTTGAAGTTATTATTGATTATAAATACACAATTGATGATTCAAAACTAATTGGGGCTGGTAAAAGAGGCGAAGTTTATGAATATACATACCAAGGTTTAAGTTATATTATAAAATATGAAAACTATATGGGACCAATTGAAACTGCGTCAAAATTTATTGAGTTTTCAGAAAGTAAAAAACCATTTAACCCATCTAATGTATCGGCCACTGAATATGAACAAGTGCAAAAAAACCAAAACCACTATATGCAAATGGCCACAGTAGTAAACGGGCTAAACCATTTTGTGAAAATTAAAGGGTTTGTTATATTTCCAAATTTAAACTGGAAATATGGAGGGTATGAAAGAAGAATATTTTGTTCTTGTTTATATGAAAATGTTGGACCTTTACAACGTGAAATTTTACCTTTTAATAAAAATATTAGTACTCAATTGCAAAGAATATTTGAATCATTTAAACAATTCAATTTAGCAGGATATTTTCATGATGATATTCAAGGATGCAATAATATTGAGCATAATGGTCGAGGTCAATTTTATGTTCTTGATTATGATGTATATAAAGTTAGCGATGATGATGAAATTACTTTAGGAAAACTATTAGTTGATATAGCACATATGTATACATGCATTATGCGATATACTACAAATAATACAATCATTAATGATACAGAAGGAGCTAAATCATTAGCAATATATTTAATGGATGTGTATTTAAAAACTAGACCAACAATTAAAGACAGCAACAATAAAAAATTACCGATAAAAAAAATAAATGGATTTTATTATCAGGAAAAACCAGGTAGAACAGAAATTACAAACATAAACGATATTAAAAAGTTTGGATATAATAATGCATTATTTTACCAACATGCAACTAAGTTAGAAAACTTGGATAATCAATTTGATAATTTTGCAGATGCTCTAAAAAAAATAAAATCTGTAAGTATTAATCATAATGAATTTTCTGAATTATTAAAAAATTATGTTGAAAACTATCATCGAATTATAGATTTTCTTACAAATTTAATAACAAATTCAAAATTAAATGAGAAAGAAAAACAAAGCGTATCCGATATAATGGCAACATTTCATGATATATGTTTATCTTCAATATTACTTTTTACAGGAGACACAAAAATATATTTTCGTGATGCAAAACCAATATTGTCCGCTTTATACAAAGCACAAATAAATGCATTTAAAAAACAAACGGATAATATGTTTAGTGAAAAGTATCTTAAATTAAATTTTAATGAAAATTCTAATTCTGAAGATATTTATAAAAGTAAGTACCTTAAATACAAAGCCAAATACTTGGCACTAAAAGCATCTTGTAAATAAATAATAAAAACAAGTAATAATCTAATAATGTTTTTATAATTTATTGAATACATCTAAAACTTCTTGATGTGTAATTTGTTGGTCTCCCAATTCACCACTAACCACATGAACTAAATTTTTTTTTGTGTAATACTTTAATAATTTTTTTTCTTCTTTGTGATAATCTGATAATCTCTTTTTAACAACATCAATTTTATCGTCATCTCTTACTTTAAATTCTTTTCCTCCGCAAACGTCACATACTCCAGCAACTTTTGGTTGAACACCATTCTTATTGTAGGTTGCGCCACATTTTGCACAAATATAACGACCAGCAATTCTACTAATGATTACTTTGTCTGATGTTTGTAAATGAAATACAACATCTAATTTAATTTTATTTTTTTTTAAAAGTGCATCTAATTGTTTTGCTTGTGCAGTATTTCTTGGATATCCATCAAAAATTAGCCCATTATTTCTTTCTTTTATTTTTCCATTTAATAATTCAGTAACAATAGAGTCTTTAATAAGATTTCCTGCATCCATATCTTTTTTAATTTCTTTGCCTAATTCAGTACCTTTACTAACTTCTTCTCTTAATAAATCACCTGTACTGACCTTATAATATCCCATTTGTTGTAATAATTGAATTTCAGTACCTTTTCCGCCACCAGGTGGTCCAATAAAAATCATGTTAAACATTTTAGGTTGTGTGATTGCACCTGCTTTTTGTTCATTTATTTTTCCAATTTGTTCAATAGCATCAATTTCATTTTTAAGTGCCAAATACTTATTTTTATATTTTAAATATTTATCTTGATAAGACATAGCTGATATATATAGTAGTAGAAAATTAAAACAACAACTCAAAATAAAATTTTCCCTCTTATAATATATAAATATGTCTTATCAAGATAAATATTTAAAATATAAAAATAAGTATTTAGGACTTAAAAATCTAATGGACTTGAATACTGCCAGTATAGATATTATTGAACAAATAGCTGGAGCCAAGTTTAAATCCAAAAGTAAATCAAGAAAAAACTCGGGGGGTTCTAATAAAACAGACTCTGAAGTTATATTTTTATTAGGAGGCCCTGGTAGTGGGAAAGGAACATTAGGTGAAAAAATAACAAAGGAATATGGATATATTCTTATTAGTGCTGGTGATTTACTAAGAGAAGAAAAATCAAATCCAAACTCTGAATATGGTAATCTTATTAAAGAATATCAAGCTGAAGGTAAAATTGTTCCATCAGAAATTACTATCGGGCTAATTAAAAATAAAATTTTTGAGCTTAATAACAAAGGAATTTATAAAATTCTGATTGATGGTTTTCCACGTAATCAAGAAAATTTGGATACATGGAACAAAATTATTGGGGATGCCATTAAATTAAAATTTGTTATTTATTTAAAAGTTTCAGAAAAAATTATGGTTGACCGTGTTCTTAAAAGAGGGGAAACAAGTGGTCGTGCTGATGACAATAAAGAAACAGTTGTTAAGAGAATTAAAGTTTTTAATGAACAGTCTTTACCAGTTATTAACCATTACAAAAAGAATAAATTAGTAAGAGAAATTGATGCAAGTAAAGCACCTGAAGAAGTATTTAATTCTGTTAAAAAAATTTTTAAGGGAGGAGCAAGTAAATCTAAATCCAATAAATATATTATTGGTGTAGCTGGAGCATCCGGATGTGGTAAAACATATTTTGCAAAATTTTTAAAAGAAAAACTTGTTGCCAATGGAATTAGTGTTGAATTATTATCGTGTGACAATTATTATAAGAACTATTCGGAAAAGAAAAACTCAAACGGTACTTGGATAACCCCTGCGGAAAATAATGAACCAAATTATAACTGGGATGTTCCTGCTGCTTTAGACTTAAAATTATTAAAAGACCACTTGGAACAATTTCATAATAATATTGATATTGATATTCCTGACTATAGTTTTAAAGAATGTCATAGAATGGAAAAACCAAGCAAAACCATTAAAAGCTCTGATGTCCAAGTGCTAATTGTTGAAGGGCTATTTGTTCTTTATGATGAAGATTTAGTTTCACAATTAAGCCTTAAAGTATTTATTGAATCAAACAGTGAAGCTTGTTTAGCTAGAAGAATTTTTAGAGATTTTGTAGAAGGTAGAGCAATTGATACAACAGCATCAAATGAAAAGAAAAATAAAGCATTTATTAATTTTATGGATGTATACAAAAGTAATATCTATCCCGCATACATTCAATATATTGAACCAACAAAAAAATATGCTGATTTAATTATTAATAGCGAAGTTGACTACTCAAATACCGATACTAAAACGATTAACTTTATAGTTAAAGAAGTAAAAGACAATATTTAGAAATGATTAATAAATTAACATTTTTTGCTTGCCGTTTTCAATATAATTATTTTATAATACTATTGTATATTATAAAAAAATTGAAGTTTTTACTACGTGATTATAAATGAAATAAATTGTAATGTCATACAAGACCATTACTCTTTCTATTAAATGTTTACCATTCATGTCATCCACACACAAGGAAACACTAACTGGATTTCTACTTCAGCAAAATAGTTCAATATATTTACTTTCAGTTCATCATTATTTACCTATTGAAGCTGTTTACGAAGTGCAAACTGAGTCTAGATGTAATATTTTAATTAACTCTTGTTGGTCCGAAGCTCTGATTATGGATTCACATAATATTGATACAACTCAATTTCTCACATTCAAAAAAATTCAAAATAGTATAAAATCATTTACTGATATTGATAACATAAACAATGAAATATTCAGTGTTATTGATGGAGAAAGAACTTCACTAAAAATTATTGGAACTGCTTTTGAACCATTTGATAATCTAAACTATAGCCCAGACATACCATATCTAATAGGTAGACTAAATTTTTCAAAGACTACACTCGCCGGAAATTCTGGGTCACCAGTTTTCATTAGAGAAGGTAACGAAGATATTTTAATTGGTGTGCTAACAAAACATAATTTAGAAAATAATACCATATACATTATTCCAATTTATGTTTACATCAAGTGTTTAGAAAAACGGGACAACTTAACAATCTATGGACTTGATTGTACCAATGCTACAAAAATAGGAGCATATAATATTTCAAATGATGTTGAACTTGGAAAATCAATTTATCATCCAACACTTAAAGTTAATATTCCATTGTCAACCTATTTTTTACTAGAGGGTGATTCTGAGGCTATTTTTACAGTAAGTAAAACAATTTGTAAAAAAGGAAAGAACTTGAATGTAACAAATGATGTGACTACAATTTCAATTAATCATAATTTAATTGTATCACATGAAGAATCTTTGTTATTTACTGAACAAGGTCGGTTTAAAATAAATTTAAGACTACTAAGCCTGTTTAAAAGAATTATTAATCCTGAAATGCAAAGAAAAATTTTTTCAAGAATACAAAACAACCTTGAAACAACCAAATCAAATGATTTTTGGATGGATTTAAAAGCAAAAAGTTAAAATTTTTTTATCAAATTCTATGCGATTGCTTTATTTCTCATTCTTTTTACAATATTTTTTTCTTGATTACTTAATTTATGACCCATTTCTGACATTATTTCAACTTCGTCAAATTTGTATGATTTGTAATTTACTTTATCTGTTTCAGTAGCAGATAAATTTGAATTTAGTTTGTCAGTTACAAATTCTAATAATTTTTCAACACATTCATCTGATAGAATATTCATGTTAACAAAAATACCATTTCTATTAGTAGAGAAATTATTGCCAATATCTTGTGTAATAATATTGTAAATTGTAATAAGATCAGATTTGTCTTTAATTCTTTCGAATTTGCCTACAAGTTTTTTACGTATAACAGTGTTATATTTTCTTGAACCAGATAGTTCCATTATAATTACAAAATAATTTAGATTTTTTCTGGGCGAAATATTTTAAAATTGTTCGTTCCAATTTCAAAAGATTTTATAAAGTAATTTTAAAATAAAAATACATAATGAATATTCATCAAACTATTTTTATTTTATGTTTTAAAACACGAAGTACCATTAAGAAACATCTTATTACCACCATATCTTCTATCGTCCCAAGAACTAATAAAACTCAACTGGTTAACATGGCCTCTAAGATGCATGCTTGATTTTAAAGCATTCGAAATAAACTCAGCATCACGGGAAAATATGGTAATGTAGTTTCCATAAACATCTTGCATAGTAAAGTTTCCTCTGCTATATGATAATAGTCCAAAACTAATTGCATCAGAAATATCAATTCTAGTAATTCCTGATAATTCAGTCCATTCATATGGCGCTCTATTTGCAACTAATTTTGATTGGTTGTGAGCAAAAACCGCACTGCTAATACCTCCTTTAGGACCATTAACACGCACCACATACGCATGGTGTTTAGTATTTGGCGAACTTACACGATATCTATCATTATATACACTTGAACTAAAAACAAACATATTACTTGATTCTTCGCGAGTTTCTCTAAGGGCAGTTTCAGTTTCATTAGTATCTGAATTATTTTTTTTTCCATAGAAAAGTTCATACAATCCAGTATTTGAATTTAATCCAAGAAAAATAGCTTGACAAGTTTTTCCATTTCTGCGATTATATGCATCTTCAATAATTATGGTTCCTCCACTTGACCACTGAGATTGCACTGGAGCTTGGGCAACTTTTGATGGAGCTGATGGACATCCAATCAAATTTACAGCTGGTATAAAACCATTTGTTGAATTTGTTGTAGCTAATGAAGCTGCTTGTGTTAGATGATAAGTTCCAATAACATTAACTGCCGGAGTTACATGTAAATTGACATTGGCAGTTATTGGAATTTTTTGTGTCATTATTCCCCCACCAATGCAAACATTTTGAAAAACATGTCCTATAACCTGACCAGAAGATACTGGTTGTGATATTTGTGGAACTTGGTTGTTCGTTTGTGCAATTGCATCAGGACGAAACGGTATGAATTTAGTACGTAGATTATGCTGATTTGACATTAATTTTATTTTATTTGGTATTATAGTATTCAAATATTTCAATTTTTTTATAATACAGGTGTATATTATAAAATAATTATTATTGGGTTTTTAATTTTTACTTATCATAATAACTAAGTACTTTTGTAACAGTGCGGTAAAAATCTCTTAATATTGGTGTTTTGTCACTGTCCCATATATTTTGGTTTTGATTCCATCCATTAATTACTTTTTTTGAAAGTTTTTTAAATGTATCAGAATTTAAGTACTCAATAAAAGTTTCATCTTTACTCGTTACTCTCATAATAACATCATTAAATACCGGACTAAAGAATATTGGATAGGTTGGTACTAACCATTCTGGTTCAATATAACTAAGCCACGATACTTTAATACTTGGTTCTCCAGTTTGAATTTTCATTTTTTCATCTTCAATATAAGTGTAATAAAAATAAAAATTACTTGGAAGTTTTACAAGAGTTTCTTCCTCTCCAAATTTATTTCTTGTGATATTTGCAATTAATAAGTCGTAATTCATTATAGTTTGTATAAGATTTATGTTATGATTGTTTCTAAATGTAAATTGGTATTGTTTTCCAAATAAAAATGATCTAATAATTTTTTCATCAAGTGTATAGTTTGTCATATATTTGTTGAAATTTGTACTGAAACTATTAGCCCATTCTAGTACTGGATTAGAATGGATAACTGGTTTTGCAAGGTAGTATTCACCAAGTTTACGCAAAAAATTAATTATTACTTGACCATTAAAGTAATGTCTTTCAGCCCACTGGATTATTTGTTTGGCGTTTTTATCAATGTCTAAATTGATAATATCAAATGTTGATTTATCTGTTCTTAAAATTGCTTCAATTTGTTCTTTAAGCTTACCAGTGTGTTTGAGTTTTGATAATTTATTCCACATGTTTACATCATAATTTTCTGGTGGCTCAGAATATTTTTCACATATTTTTTTGTAAGTAGATAATATTGATTGGTAATGTTGTTTTAATATTGATTCAAAATGTGGTGTATAAACATTAAAAACATATAAACTAGAAAAATTCTTTTTAATTTGATTAATGACATTATATGCAAATACAAGGTCTGATTTAATATTTCCATATGTGTTTCTAAATTTTTCCCATGAACAGTCTCGACTTACTAAAGAACCCAATGACCCTATAACTTCAATAAATATTTTAACTTCATAAACTTCGGTTAAACAACCCATTGCTGAAGCAGATACTAATGTAATAGCATCACCAATACTAAATTCAAGACCACATATTTGTTCACCAAGTTCAGTTTTAACAAATTCCAAATTTGGATTATTAATTATTTCAGCAGGATTTTTATATATTGTTTTACTTGCATCCAATACTAAACTATACGATTGGAGACTGTTTAAAATAAATTTAAATGCAGTGGGACGAATATCTAAGCTTGGTTTATTGTCAAACTCAATAATTGCATTAAGAACATTTCTTCTAATAGAGTTTTCAAATGGATGAATTAAGTAAAACTTTCCTTTTGTGTCTAACACGTTTTCAAAAATTTGTCCGTTATCAAACATAAAAAATTCGTCAAACATCAGGTTATTTTCGTTTTTAGTAATATTAATTATATAATCTCCTGGTTCAAAAAAATACAAATCTAATGGAATGCTATTATTAATGTAATAATTTTGCTTAAAAATATCATACAATCCTGATACAACAACATAATGAGACTTGTCTGGTTTATATTGATAAGTTGCATAAATATTTGGGTTTGCATAGTTTGAAACAATCAGCTTTTGATAATAAAATTGGTTAGGTGTTAAAAGTTGGTCACTTTGTTTAGTTCCCATCAACTTTAAAAAAGTTAAATTTACATCATCTTGTGTTATTTTATATTTGGGTTTTATAAATTTTCTTGAATCTTTTCGATACATATAATAAACAGTTCCGTCACCAATTCTTCCAACACGTCCTCTGCGTTGAACACGGCTGGATTCAGATATTTTTTCCACGCCTAATTTTGAAATACTTAACTCTGGTTTAAATGAATTTACTTTTGCATAACCATTATCTACGACATAAACTAAGTTAGGAATTGTTACCGATGCTTCAGCAACGTTTGTAGCAATAATAATTGACCGTTTGTAAACGCCAAGTGGTACAGATAAATCTTCAACAAAATCAGGACCCCATTCCTCATGTATTTTGTCTCGGCGATTTCTAATGGTTGAGATTTTTAAATTAATTTTACTAATGATATTTTTATATGTTTCGTTCATTTCAGCAAAATATGGTAATGCAATATTACCAGCAGGTAATACACTATTTAAATATTTAACTGCTTCTAAAATTTCTCCTTTACCATTAGCAAAAAATAATATTTCTCCATTAATTGACTTATTACATATTTCAATAATTTTTCCATAACCTAATTTTTGTGCATTTTCAGCTGTTTTTTGTTCATTGATGCTGTTATCTGAATTTTGAACAATTGGTTCATATTCTAAATAATATTCATCAACTCTATATTGAGTCGTAGCACCAGGAGGAGAAATATGATATCTTCTGTCCATGAATTTTGGTAACGGTAAAAAATTTTTTAATTTTAAAAATGGATGGGTTATTGGGTATTTTATTGGAAATAGTAATTTATCGTTTATGTTGTAAAAATATCTACGATAAATAGGTTCATCATCATCCATAGTTGCGGAAACAACAATTAATCTTACTTGATTATTTACATAACATGCTTGTTTTGTTAAAGCAATAATAATGTCCATATTTGTATTATGTTCATGAGCTTCATCAACAATAACAATATCATAAACATTTGAATTTATAAGTTTTCCATTAAAATTTTTTTTTAATGTTGGATTAGATTGTAATTCCATTAATAATGTACCGTCTGTAACTATTTTTAGTGAGTTAAAATTATTATTTGGGGTTCCGTGTTCTTCTTTTTGATGTTTAAATTGTACATAGTTGTTATTTGTTTTCATTTTAACAGTTGATGCATTTGTTGTTAATTCAATTGGTACTCCTAATTCATCTGAAATACGTGTTGCATTACCTACAGTTGGTGGCACACGAGGTTGAGTACAAATTACTTTACCATTGGATTTATAATCAATACATTTCATAGCATACAATAATAGTTTAGGAACTTGAGTTGATTTTCCTTGTCCAGTTGCTCCTGTAACATACATAACTTGATGAAAAATATAATGTTGGAAAAAACTTATTTGACTTATCCAATCCATTGCATAAAAAACAGGCCATTCATGGTCTTTTGGAATAATTGAAAAATATGTCATTTCATCATATTTATCTGCAGGATTAGTTACTTGTCTTTTATCCAGTCTCATTTTACCTAAATATTTGAATTGCTGGTTTGTTAAATAATAATAAGAATCTAACCATTGGGGATTTTTATCAAATAAATTTTTAAGCAATTGGTTTCGTTTTGCTTTCATTGCACCAGTGTCTTGTGGTAATAATTGTCTGTCGGTTATTTGAAGATTTGGAGTAAATTTATTTAAAATACCAGTACATACAAGTTCTTCAAAAATCAAATATATATAACCTTGTGAAAATCCCGATAAAATATTGGACATTATTGTATCATATGAATGTGAGTAGTCGATAAACTGTCTTTTTATATTACTCGACAAACTTATCCATTTATTTTTATTTTCCACATTATTTATTCTGTTAAAAAAATTTAGTTTATTTATTCCATTGAATGTGATAAAATTTTTATCAAGTAAATTCCAATCAGCAATATTAGTGTGTGAAAGTGACTTTGCCACATTGTATATGTTTTTCAAATTGATTTTCCCTTTTATGTTATTTCTAACTGAGTCATCAATTTTACCTAATGGTTCCCAGTAATACATTGTTGATACTTGTTTTACATTTTCATTTTTCACAATTAAAAATTTCCCATATGCGGTAGATTCAAAATCATCTATACTTGTCTTTAAAAAATTCCATAAATGTTCCAAGTGTTTTTCTTTAATATATTTTAAACACTTGGTTATGTCTTCATTATTAATTTCTCTAATTTTTTCCAAGTCTTTTTTTGTAAAATCATCTGTTTGGTCAATTACTTCTGTTTGTTCCGATTGTAATAAAAATTTATCAAATAATTCATTATATACTTGGGATTTTTCAGAATAATTTGAAAACAAATAAATTAAGGTATATTTTAATATTTCAAAATCTAGTTTTAAATTTCCATTGATTGATTTGGCATTAGCAATCGCATCTATAACTATTTCAATTTTATTTTCCCAATATAGTTTGTCAAGCAAACTTAAATCTTGCCAACTGTTAAATGATGAATTGATTATTTTATTAATATCAATCATTTTATTTAAACCTTGTATAAGATACATTTTATTAGTATCAGATGTTTCATAAGCAAAAAATAACCACTTCGATGCCTTTGCATCTTCGTAATATCTGGTTCTTAAAATATTATAGATATCTCCAAACCATAAACCCCCATAATTTACCAAGTTATCTGATAAAAACTCATTTAGTGATTGTTCATTGCTTATTGATTTAAGTTGTTCAAGTCTTTGTAAAGTACGTGTGAATATTATACTGGTAAAATATTCTGTTAAATTTATGGGTGAGATATTTACCCAATTAATATATGTTTTACCATTTGTAATTTCTAAAGTTTGTAGTAATCCAATAAAATTATGATGTATAACAGTGTAAATTAATTTTTCTTCTTTTTCACTATATAAATTTAACAAGTTTGTTTTTTTACCAAGTTCAAGTATTTCCGGTGGTTTAATTAAACCAATACCCATGTTTCCATATTCAAAGTATGTGGATTTTATTTTTTCTCGTTCATAGTTTAAAATATGATTCGGTATATTGTCCCCACCATATGCATATAATAAGTTATTTAAATCTTTAATTTTTCTAAGAAGAAACCCATTGTCTTTATCATCAATAAATGGTAACAGCAATAAAATCGCCCCTTTAATGTCTCTATTAGTATTTTGTGTCCATTGTTGAATGTATAGTTCAGTGTTTTTAAAATCATACTTAAAAGATATTATATCAACTGTAAAAGTCGTTAATACTTGCAAAGCTTTTAAATCTTCTTTATTAAGATTTGGGAAAAAATCTTTAACAACTTGATAAATTGTATCAGCAAATGCATCATTAACAAATTTTAATTTTGTTTTGGCAACTTGACTTAATAATAAATTAAAAGTATCTGACATTATAAATTAATAAGATAAAAATATAAAATTAAACCTTATTAATTTATTAGTTTATAGGTTTGTAGGTCCATCCTTTATCAAAAACTAAAGATAATTTACCTTTTTCATACCCATTAGTTAATTTATCGGGAAGTTTACCTTTAAATTTGTCACTTTCCTTATTAACAATTTTAAGAATCTGATTACAAATAGTTTGATGGCTAACTAAAACGATAGAACAATCTGTTTCATAATATTTTCCAATTATGTCTTTTAAAACTCGTTTAACTCTTATCATAACGTCTTTGTCTGTCTCAGGGTATTTAATATCAGTTGGCTTTATTATTGTTTTATATGAACTTTCATAACTAAAAGATTCAGCTAAATATTCTGGTAAACTGATACCAACTGCTTTAGCTGGTATAATATCAGCATGATGAAGTTCTGCTAACCCATATTCTAAATTAATTTTTATATTTGCATTTTTTGCATAAGGATACACAGTTTGTAAAGTTCTAATAAATGGTGAAGAAAAAATTATTTGAATATTTTCCCCTTTCAATTTTTCAGCAAGGGTTTTTGCATTGGTTAGACCAGTTTCTGTTAACGGTGCAAAAAAAGAACAATCTTGTGTTCTGTCTTCATGTCTTAAAATGTATATTTTCATTCCTATATATTAAATTTGAAAAATAATTTTGAATTTTTTATTTTTCATTTTGTGGAGACATCATTAAATTAGAAAATAATAATAACAAAGTACCAATTATAATTAATAAAATAGCAAAAGCAAAATGTCTATCAGGTGATGAAAAAATTAATGGTAGGGGATTTTTTTTATCAATAAGCATTTCTAAAATTTCATAAAATAAATTTCTAATATTAACGATTAAGTCTTCTACTGGTTTCTTATGTGGAAGTTTAGAATCAATGATTTCGTCAGATTTTCCCATATCTTGACTTGAATTTAATTTATTTGTTTGTTCAGCTTGATTGTCGGCATCTTCAAATGTTTTATTAAATTGCCCTAAGTCAAATTTATTACCTAATTCTCTATTAGATTTGTTAGTGGTGTTTTGTTGTTGGGACATTATATACAATTAGATAAAAATTGATAGCGTGATATTATTTTTATATAAAAACCTATTTTTATGAAATATAATTATTTTAATTTAACTCTTTAGAGTTATAATAATGAAAAAAATTGAATTAAAAATATATGGGATTATATAATAATAATATTTCAATGCTCTATTTAACTTGTCCAACTTGTGGTTACTTTTTAGGCCAAAAAACTATGGAATACGAAGCAGGTAAAAAAAATATTTGCGCAAATCCAAAACTTACAGAAGAAGAAAAAAATAAAGAAATAACTAAATTAATACTTGGTCTTAAACTAAGACGTTCATGTTGTAGAATGCGCATGATGTCATATAAAGATATTGTAGAAGACATTCTACCTGTAGTTTCTGATGAAAAATAAATTAATCTTGTTTATAAATTTTTTTCCAAGAACTTACTAAATTATTTTTATTTAATGGTCCCATTCCTTTATTTGCTCTAGTTTTATTTGCTTGCTCAATCCATTTTGATAAATAATCATCAAAAGAAACTGGGTTTGTTTCAGTAGATTCAGTATCAGATGGAGTTGATATGGAAACAAACATTAATTTAATTTCTTTTGATTTAATTTTGTATCCAAGTTTTTTGAACAAATTAAAATCACAATCTAAATCCACACATAGACCAATGACCTCGGGTGGTAAAATGTCATCCACATAATCAATTTGAAATTTATTCAAACCAATTCCACCAATTCTTATAAATCTTCCTGGTAAGATATTTTCAAATGGTTTTAGTAAAATTCCAAAGTTATCGTAATCACCTGATGCATATTTGTTATAAATTTTGTTATTGCATAAATACTCAACCAATGGATATGGGCTGTATTGGAAATTATTAGCATTTTCAGTTTGTACTGACATTAATATTAAATTACTTTCAATTAATTAATATTAATTTCATTTTTTTTTAATTTGTTTTAATTGTATTTAAATTAAGAACTAAAACCAAGTTTGTTTTCAATTTCATTTAAATTTACTCCGTCTAAATTATCAGTGATTTTTAATACTTGACCAACACCTTTAGTTGTACCATCTCTAAAAAAGAAAATCATATTTTCTTCCATAAATTCTGGATGAAAACTATATGTAAATTTTACAATTTTATTGTCCCCAGACCGTAACACATTTGTGTTTTCTGAATTTGTGACAACAGGCATTACTGATTCCAAGTCAATTTTTGCGGTTTGACGAATGGGACCACAATGAATAACTGGACTGTAGCCGGTTTTAATAGTGGTAGAATGATGTAATACATTAATACGTGCATAAAATGAATTCACTACACTATTTTTATATTTGTTAATATCATCAATAACAACCATACCTTTGTTAATCATATGTCTTTCTAATTTATCTTTTTGGTTCGTTAACTTAAATGCAATACAACATTGAACACCAGAACCAATTTCTTCAGTTTCTTGTCGTAAACTATTATGTAATGATCTTACAACTATTTCCTTAAATTGTCCATTAAAAGGTCCAATAAACATTTTTTGTTTAATTTTAATAGAATTTCCTTTATTGGTTCCAGATACAACCATACCAATACCAGGGACCATGAAAACTCCATCAATATACATAACTGAACCTGGGGTTTTAGTATTGGCCCATTTGTCTCGGGGAGGTAAATTATATAAAACCCGATGTAAATTTTCAATATTGGTTCCGACAGTATTTGAAACTGAAACAATTGGAATAATATCGGGATTACCAATCATATGAGTTAAATAATGGTCTGTTTCTTCATCATTTTTATCAGAGTCAGAAATAAAATATAAAACTTTACCATAAGTATTTCTTCCTAAAAGCTTTTTTAATTGGTTACAAAGATTTTGATATACATGTCTAGGAGCTAAATCTACTTTAGTAATTGTGATAACAAAAGGAATTTTTAAATAAAGTAAAATACCTAAATGTTCACGTGTTAATTTAGTTATCCCAGTATTTGCACCTATAACAACAATTCCATAATCTGGAAACAACCCAGTTACTCCAAAAATTGTAGTTTTTAAATATTTTTCATGTCCAGCCAAATCAATAAAACTAACAACTTTATTAGCATATGGATTTTTGTGATTACGTAATTTAAAATTGTATAAGTTTTCTGCTTTTTCTTTTGGATTCGATAAAATGATAGAATCTGATGTATCTTTGTTTGTGTTATAAACTAGTGGATTATAAGTAATGTGACTAGTTCTTCCAGATTCTCTTTCGTGGGGATGAACAAGAACTTTGTTTCTTGCTAACCCTCGTCCATTATCTAATTGTCCTGTTGTTAACACACCAATTAACGAACTTTTACCCGCATCTACGGGACCACACACAGCCATCACGCACTCTGTTTTTTCGAATTGTTTTTTTTTTTGATCCATAATTAATATTTAAACAAAATTTGTGTTTAAATATTATTTGAGTTTTATAATTTAATTATATTATTAATCGTATTTGATTAAATATTTTCGGTAGGGGGCGTTTTGTCTTTCAATAGAAGCTTTACGAACCATCCCATTAGGTTTTGCACTGTATGTACCACAACTTAAAACAATAATTAATCCAGTTGGAACAGTGTATTTAATTCTGTTAAAAAATGACTCATATTGTCCACTTAAAGTATCCGATTCGTCAAACACATATTGATTTTCAATATTAAAGTCTCTAACTAATGGTATTTCCATGTCTTCTGCATCTCTTGATATTTGACTTAATGCATAAGCTTCGTGAAATCCATCATAATTAAAATTAGAAAAATCTCTTATATTATAAATACCTCCTTTAAGACTACTTAGTGATGGTGAAATTTTAAAATCAATTAGTAATTTTGGACATAAATCTCCTGGTCTGTATGTTCTAATTTCAAAGTTTAACTGAGATTTTACTTCAGGATAGTTAATAGTATCTAAATACTTGTTAAGTTCGGGGATAGTAGTAATTTTAAGTATTTCTGGGTCTTCGTGATCTTCATATAAAATATCTGCTAACGCAATTGGTAACTGGTCAGGATGTGATTTTAAAATGTCAATAAAATAATCACGAATAAAAGCATTTTCGAGTGTAACTTTTGCATTTGAACGAGCAATAGGACATTTTATTAAAAATAAATCATTTAGTGCATTTGATTTTTTTGCAATTTGATTTGTAATAATTTTAACTAATTTACTATAAATAATTTCTCCTGGTTTATGTAATGTAATTACTCTGTATGATGGACCAAGTGGAAAATTAGTATCGATTTTTTCTGGATTAGTTTTATTAACTATACGCAATCCATGACCAAATACTAAGTAATGTTTGTTAAAATCTGGTTTTGTATCGTTTAATTCCATTATAATTGCAATAGATTTTATTTAATGTTATATTTTAAATAATTGGAGTTTGCATAACAACATGTAAAGTTTGATCCCAATTTGTCTATAAAATTAATTTAATTAAATAAAAAAAATTCCCAACTTATTTTTGAGTACTTGTTAAAAACTTTTTTAAAAAAGTGGAAAATTTTTATAGAAAAATAGATTTTAGCAATTAAATAAAAAAATTTGCCAGCGTTACTAAAGTTATTTAGAAAAAATTGATATTTTAAGTTATAGTTATAATATGAAATTTGTTATAATGAGTCAAATGGCAAAAAAATTAGTTAACATATTTGATGTTACTCTACGCGATGGAATCCAAAATTTAAAGTCTGTTAACCCACCTAAACCAATTTTTACTTCGGGAATGAAACTAAATATATTAAACCGTCTTGTTGGGGCAGGTATAAGTCAAATTGAATTTGGATCAAATGTTTCCCATAAAATAATTGAAATGACAAATACAAAAAATATGGTAGACTCATTTGATATTTATAATTTTAATCCAAATGTAAAATTGTGTTTACTTGTTCCAAATTATAAAAAATATATTGAAACATTTCAATGGAAAAATTTTAAATTTATAAATAATTTTAGTTTGATTACTGCTTGTTCTCAAGAATTTGTTAAAGCAAATACTCGGATGACAATGCAAGAAAATTTAATTGAGATTGACAAAATTTTAATGAACTCTGGTAATTTTAGAATTTATGTGTCGTGTTGTTTTGGGTGTCCAATTGAAGGTCCAACAAACCCCGCACACATTGATAACTTGCGTACAATAATTAATAAATATTCATCCAATCCAAATGTTAGTGAAATTGTGTTGTCTGATACTATTGGGTCATATGATATGACCCAACTAGAAGAATACATGGGATTATTTAAGTCTAGTGGTAAAATTTCTCTACATATTCACTCAGATACTCATGATAAAAATATAAGTCAAATTATCCAAAAGTATTTATATGATATTGTTTCTATAGATACTTCTATGGGAAACATTGGAGGATGTCCAACAGTTTCAAAATCAAAAATTAAACCAAATTTATCGACATTAAAAGTTGCAGAGATAATTAACGAAATTGAAAATAAACAAGTGTATAATTTAAAAGAAATTACAAGTTTGGAGTCTTTGGTTCGGGACGTTATTCAGTCGCATCTTAATAATCCCCCGCATATTTAAATAAAAACAGTGTTTTTTTGTTTTTTTAGAGTATATTTAAAAAAAATTGATAATTTATTTATAGAAATAATAACTTTTAAATATAATGGAAGTTAAAACAAATTACATAAATGAAGGTTTTGTTGTTAAAAATCCTGATGGTGAAGATGAAATTATTCATATCCCTTACAATTTAAATAATGTCCAAGTAAATGAATCTGACATTATTCAAATTTTAGCTCAGTACAATGTTAAAATAGATAAAATTAACAGAATTGAATATTTTAGACAAGCATTTACTCATAAATCATATTGTAAAAAAGATATTTATCCACAACATATTTTAGAAGCTGCTCGAAAAGAATTAGGATGTCCAGACAACTTACTTGACTTATATGATAAGTCTTATGAGAGACTTGAATATTTTGGAGATCGTGTTTTAAAAGTAATTGTGTCAATGTATCTATTTCACAGATATCCTAGACAAGATGAGGGATTTATGACTCGTTTACAAACTAAAATTGAAGACAAAAAAAATCTTTCTATTATGTCAAAAGAAATTGGACTCAGTAAGTTTTTTATTATTAGTAAACAGATTGAATCAATGGGTGGGCGTAATTTAGAGAAAATTCATGAAGATGTTTTTGAGTCATTTGTTGGGGCGTTATTTTTATCGAATGGATTTGAACCATGTATGTTTTTAATTGTAAATTTACTAGAAACATTAATAGACTATTCTGAAAAATTATACTGTGACAACAATTATAAAGACCAGCTACTTAGAATTCACCATCAAAACAAATGGAAATTTCCTCAATATGTTACCATTCATTATGAGGGACCACCCCATAAGCGTAAATACATTATGGGTGTCGAACGTCATGACGTAGAACCAGACGTTCCGATTGAAAAGCGTTGTGTTAGTTTTGGTATTGGTTCATCTAAAAAAGAAGGTGAACAAAATGCAGCCAAAATGGCACTTGCAATTTATGGTGTGCTTAAACAAGACCAGTATTCGCAATCTGATATTTACTATCCTCCTTGGGACAAAATAGCAAACTTTGATGGTGAAACAATGATTATTAAGTTAGCAGAGTCTGAAGAAAATAAACAAGAAAATGAATCAGTTGCAACCCCACATACAATATCAAATTCTAATAATCAAATAGACCCAAGTGAACAAACTGATTCATCAGAATCGGACAAAATGTTTAATGAACCAATTTTAAAAAAACTTCAAATAAAACCCAAAGAAACAAAAGTTACAATAGTTGAACCAGAATTATCTGAAAGTGAAGAAGAAAAACCAGTAAAACAAACAAAATCAAAAAAAACAATTAAAAAATCAGTTAAAAAGAGTAAAAAACAAGAAGTAAATTATGATTCTGATGAATCAGTTCACTCGGAAAAGTCATTATAAATAATCCTTTAAGTATATAAACGCATTAATTTATATAAAAAACTTTAAAAATAAAACCTTATTTTATCAATAATGGCTGAACAAAATCAAAATTCAATTCAACAAGTTTTTTTTGGTAAAGACACAATATCAGGATTGAACAAAATTGTATTACAAGATTCTTCTTTACAAAATCTTTCAAGAGATGGTAAACAAGAAATTATAAATATTTTGGTTAAAAATATGAAAAATGTTTATAAGAACTTAGATACTGGAAAAATTAATAAAACAAATTTTCCTTCCATTTTTGAACAGTTTAAAAAAATTACAGTATCACATACAATGTCTGATATTAAAAAACAAAATCTTGTTGGTACACATCAACAATCTCCATCTGATTTAAAATTTCAAAGGGATTTCACATCAAACCCAAATAAAGGAAATCAATTAATGGACAGACCTGAACCCACAAAACAAATGGACCCAAGAACTGCAAATCATCATGTTAATACAGTTGACCAACGCAGACAACAATCCCGACAACAAGACCAATTTTCTGGATTTAGTTCAGATATGGGTAATTATGAATCAAGCTTAGACGCAGCATTTAGACCAATAGTTGATAGTTTAACAGATCAAGATTCATTTAATTCTTATGACACTGGTAGAAATATAGATGATGTTAAAGCTCGTATGAATTCAATTCAACAAGCAAGAGATTCAGAATTAAACCAGAGAACAGCAAGACCTCCAACTCCAGAATTTTTAAAACCAAAAAAAACTAATGTGCGTGCTGACAGTAACGACGATTCGAGAAACCAAGGAAGATTACCAACTGACCAAGAAAGAAGGATGGATAATGATAGAAGAATGGATAATAATCCTAGACAAAATCCCGGTCAAACACCTGATTTTAAGAACATGGGTTCGGCGCAATTTAATAATGGATTTCAAGGTTTGTCAAATGATATGGGAGATAATTTATTTAGTTTGGATAATATTGATAGACCATTAATTGATGCTGAAATGGTTGAAGATAATTCTAGTTTTGAAGATAGACTTAAACGATTAACTTCTGACCGTGATAATTTTTCAAGCGGTCAAAGTGGACAATCACAGCCCAGGAAAAATGTTGACTTTACTGGAAATAATTTTCCATCATCAGATATGGGTTCAAATTCAATTAATTCAAATAGGTCAAACAACTCATCTAATTCCAATAACTATAATGAACAACAAAGACAATCTGATTTTTATAGAGAACAACAAATGCGTCAAGCTGAAATTGAAAGACAGCAACAATTGCAAAAACAACAAGCTAACACAAATACTAATGCTAATAAAATGGATGACTTAAAATCATCAATGAGGTCAATGAATATTAACGTTAGTGATGACTCTGGAAGAATTAATCAATATAAACAACAACTAGAAAGGGCGGAATGGGAAAATTCTCAACTTAAAAACACAATTGAACAATTAGAAAACGAACTTAAAAAGCCTAATGAAATTGATAAAATTAATCAATTGAAAAAACAAATTGCATCTGAGTTTGAAGCTCTTAATCATAAAAGTGAAGAATTAGAAACAAGACAATCTAGTATGAATTTAAAAGAAATTGAACTGGCTAAAAAAGAAACAGAAGTTAAACAACTAATTGCAAATTATGATTATTTATTTAAGTCACAACATTTACAACTCGAAGTTTCAAATAGAGAAAATAAATCATCCTATGTTTGGACGATGGAACCAATTAAAAATGTTATTGGTATTAAACTAATGTCATATTCAATTCCTATACCACGATTTAATATTGAACAAAATAAAAACAATACTTTTAAGTATAACTTTAATGATAATGAATATTTAGTTGCTGTACCAACTGGCAAATATAGTATTGAAGAACTGTTACTTGTATTAAACGAAAAAAATAAAGCAAATAATGATAAACTATTATTTAAAATGAATAATGAACAAAGAATTATATTTGAATCTTCTGATCCAGAAGATAAAATAGAAATTATACCCAGTTTATTGGCAAAAGAAAATTTAGGATTTTTATTTACATCTGCTATATCATCGTCACATATTTCTGACAGAGTTTGGGATTTACGTGTTGAAAATAAAATTTATTTATATTTAAATAATTTATCAGACGAAGTTCCATTTGGAATATTATATTTTAATGGTCAATCTTATTCACAATTTAAATTTCAAGATCCATTTGATTTAAACAATTTGGAAATTGTTTTCAAGGATTCAAGAGGTATGTCAATTGATTTTTATGGATTACCCCATTCATTAAATTTTTTAATTGAAAAAATCTAAACTCATAAATAAAAACCATGTGTAATTAAATAATATTTATAAACATCTTATTTAATTAACATTTCTAAAATATACTTTTCTGTTAGAATTCATTTGTTCATCTTTTGTTATGTTATTAATTACATTGTCAAAACTTTCACCACTTACTAATCTAATAATAAAATTTATTGAGTAAACTCCACATTCTGAATTTTCAAATTGATGTTGAATGTGATTGTATCTAATATCAAAATTTCCAGTTAGTAGATTTTTAATGTGAACATTTGACCCAAGACTTGATTTTCCGCCAACTTTATTAATAGATTTAATTTTTTGGATTATATCATTAATAGGTAGTTTTTCTCCATATTTTTTGCGATACAAGTATTTTGCAATTTTATTAACAAATTTACGTGTGCGCTTTAATGGTTTTTTTCCTAAAGAATCAAAATAATATATTTGGTTTTTATCCAAGTCTGAAAACAATCCAACCCAGTGCGAACCATCTTTCCAGTGTTCATCTAAATTAATTACAAGTCCAATCTTTTTTTTCCCTTGTTTTTCCAAATCATCAAAATCTAAATTGTTAATTCCTAAAACTGGCAAGTCTTCAAAATCCAAAGGAACTGCACCTAAAAATAAAAAATCTTTATGAATAGTTTGGTATTGTTCAATAACTTCATTAATATGAGAAGTACTTAACCATTCATACTTTTTACTTGGACCTCTTGGTCTAAAAGTATTTGTTTCAATATCTTCATTATCTAATTCTTTAACAACATCTAATCGTAACCAACATGTTTGGTCAGAACACTTATTTGCCAACCTTTTTTCAAGTTCCGCAACTAATTGAGACTTGTCTAAGTTTAAATCAATTTTATTGGCATTTTTTTTATTATAATTAGTAGCTATATTTTTAAGACTTTCAAGAGTAAAACATGAACCATCTGAATATTTTTTACTAGGAGCACATTTCATATCTGGATCTATTTTTGATGGTTTTAATTCAGAACTTTCATTAGGATGAATCAATTTTGTAGGCATATTATGTATATTTAGATTTTTTTGTTTGAATATATTAAAAATAAAAATTTTATTCAAAGTTATTAATTTGACTAAACCATTTGTTTATCCATTCATCGGTTAATTTATATGATTTAAATTTATCAGATTCAACTATAGCATCTGATTTTATGTATTTTATAACTTTAATAAGTTCTTGTGTTTCCACAGAAAAAAATAAGTTATTATATGTTTCTAAATCTAATATAGATGCTTTATTTTTGTTTTTTGTTTTAGAATACTTTATACCAACAAGGTATCTATAAGGTAAAAAAGAGTCAAACCATTCGTTTTTAATTATTTTTATTTTTTCAAAATAATTTTGGAAAATTTGAATCTGGTTTATTGTTCTTGGTAGTTCAAAAGTAAAAATTCTTATAATAAATGTGGACCCTTCAGGTTGCCCATGCATAAATTGCATAAATGATTCAAAATCAGATAAAAAATCATTTTCCCATAAATTAAATTTAGCTGATGGTTCTGGAATTTCAATATAAAAAACACTTGATATATTATTTATTATTGATAAACCAACCAAGTCTTCTCCTGTAGATATCAAATATTGATTTGTATTTTTTAAACCAGATTTTTTTAAAAGCTGAGGTAGGAATTCAATGTGTGCTCTTTTTCCGGAAATCCAATGAAGATTTTCGAAAGTTCCAAAAGTAGTAAAGCTCAATTTAATAAATTCTGGTATAAAATTATGATTTGATTTTAATAAACTAAGTAAATTTGAATATGGATTTAACCTATATGACCAACATCTAATTAATTTATAATTTTTACTTAGTAAATCAAAAAACTTATTATAATCAAGCTGAGTTGTAATATTGAAATTACTTTCAGTGTAATTCGTAAATGGTTCAACAATAATTTCTGATTTATAAAAATTTTGATTAAGGTGTTCTAAAAATCCCAAATATTTTAATTGAATATTTTGTTCTGTTAAATACTTATCAACCCATTTGGATAATCCAGATGAAATTTTTTTGTTTTCCACATATTTATCTAATTGAATTTCCCATGTGTCAATTGACCAGGCAATATACTCAATATTTGGATTTAATAGTTTTGAATAATAGCTGTAGTGACTAGAATTTTCTATTAAAACTACAGACAATTTTGCTTTTAAAAAATACTGGTAAAAAATTGGAACATAAGGGTCTGAAATAATTATTACTGTAGATAATAGGTTTTGTTTACCCAGTGACTTTTCATCATATGTGTCTATAATAACATAATCAAGGTTAAAATTTTTATAATAAGGATGAGTTTTTATTTCTCTTACTTTGTTATAAATTTTAAAACTATTTGAATCCTTATCTATTTTTCTTTTTTCAAATACAAACAAAATACCATTAGATACTTTACCATCGGAAACATTTAAATAAATTGGTAATGGCAAGCAAATATCATAATGTGAATAACTTGATGTAAATGATAAAACTGGAATCATTTTTTTGTTATCTTTTGTAAATATTGTTTTAAATAAAACTGGATAACTTCCAAGATTAACAAAAAACATTAACGAAAAATTATTGGCTTTTATTATTTTGTTTAACATTTTAAATAGTTTTTTTGTTATTGAAATGTCATAAGAAGTTAATTTACTTTTTGTTTCGTTAATAAAACAAATAAAGCTTTTAATTTTATCCTTTGTTATATGTACAAATATTCCTTTTCCTTCATAATTATTAAACAAATACAAAAAAGTATGAACTATATCTTCGGGAACAACATCTAAATAAATAGGTTCAATAAGCTTTAGTTTAACCTGATTTCCAATAATTCCCTTACAATCTTTGCTAAATGGGGTTTTTATTTGGGAAAATGAATTTGGTAACTTTGATATTATTTTATTTTGATTATTTAAAAATTTAATATTTTCCATTTATTATTTGTTAGAATATTTTTATTTATCTTTTATTCAACTAAGTAAATTGTAAAATCATATCCCAAAGAATGACCCATATAGGAAACACCTGGATGAAATAAATCTTCTTGTTCATTTTGATGGTTAATAATTTTAATTACTAAATTAGATTCAATTTCATTATTATAATTTATGTATTCAGATGGTTCAATTTTAATAACTTGACCTAGTTTTGGAGGTAACGAATATATATATTTTTGACTACATGGGAAAAAACTAATATAAATAGAATCTGATTTTTTAATGTCAGTTATTTCAACTCTTGTTAATTTTTTTCCAGATATGATATCTGCTATTTGTTCTGTAATTTTTTCATATTCTTCAATTTCATATTCGTCATAAAAACTCATTAAAAACTATAAAAATAATTAATAATTAATATTAATTTCAATATTTAAATAATAAAATCTAATTATTTAATATATAATGTCATATCAACAAAAATATTTAAAATATAAATCTAAATATTTGGCTTTAAAATCACAAGCCACACCCATGACTAAAAATGAAAACACTGTTAAAACTAACCTAAATAATTTAGTTCAATTAGGAGGAAGTGGTATCAACAGCAAAACAAATAATATTGAACAATTAACCGCTACACCTAGCTTAACAGAAATATGGGGTGGTTCTTTTTCTGCAAAATCTAAAACTGATATTTCAAATCTTGTTAATTTATTAAATGAATCAGAAGATATTGTTACTACTGAATTTTCTTTAACTGGAGGTAGTGAATCTGTTGATTCTGAATTATCTCAATCAGATAGCGAAGACATTAGTTCTGAAGAAAATAAAGACTCTAGTTCAAGTTCAGAATCTGCATCTGCTGAAAATAAATCTGAATCTGAAATTCCTAAGGCTGATGTTATTGCCGATTCTAACAATGATGAAAAAAAAGATGATTCTGATTCTGATTCTGAAGTTAAAGAAACTGCTGAAGGTGAAATGTCTGCAGGCGGTAATAAAAAGAAACCTAATTCATATAAAAAATTCTTTTTTGAAGACTCTGACATAGTTCAATCTTCAACTACTTCTGATTCTGACTTATCTTCTTTTAATACTAGTACAACCGAAGACTCAGATGCAGACCTATAAAAAATAAAATTAAAAATATATATAAACAAATCTTTATTTATATATATTAATGATTGATATAGCCGGTATTGAAAATCTCGATGAATTCATTATTAGTGCGACTGAAAAAAAGAAAGTAATTATGTTATATTTTGGTGCCGAATGGTGCGGACCCTGTAAATTACTCAAAAAACGTTTAGCTGACAAAGAATCAAAAAGTTTAATGCCAGAACTTGTAGTGGGTCACTTAGATGTTGATGATGAACTCAATGCTAAAATTGTAAAACGTTATAAGATTTCATCTTTACCAACTCAAATACTTATAAAACTTGATGAAAACAAAGTAGTTGAATTATCCCGTATTGAAGGATATGATTTTACTAGATTACAACTTGAATATGATAAAGTATCAAATTAAAAAAAATTGTCATACTGATACAGATTTTTTTTACTTTTGGTAAATTAAAAAAATTGACATACTGATACAGATTTTTTTTACTTTTGGTAAATTAAAAAAAATTGATTTTTCAACACAATATTATTAAATCATATCTCTTCTAATGTCAAACAAATTCGTTGTTAACAATATTAAAATCCTTAGTTCTTGGGGATACAATTTACCAACTAATACCGACTGTACAATTTGTCGAGTCAGTTTAAATACAAATAGTTTATACTACCAAGACAAAGGAATTGATTCTTATGTGGTTGAGGGTACTTGTTCTCATTCATTTCATTACGAGTGTATTAAACCATGGGCGGAAAAACATAAAACATGTCCTATTTGTTTTGCAAACTGGGGATATAAAAATAAACCTGAAGAATGTGCAAAAACGGTTAAATCTAAAACTGCCAAACCCTCTAATAATGATAGCTAGTAAAAAACAAAATACACTTAAACAAAAACTTCTATTTATTTTATAATTAAAAATCAAATATGCAAAAATGTTTATCTAATGCAGACTTAGAAATTGGCGTTGACGAAGCCGGTAGAGGGCCATTAATTGGGAGAGTATATGCTGGTGCCGTTATATGGGGGTCTACGACAAAAGACTCTGACTTAATAACTGATTCAAAAAAACTATCAGCAAAAAAACGTGCACAAGCTCTCGAATGGATTTATGCGAATGTAAAGGCCTGGGGTGTTGGTTGGGCAGAACCGGTTGAAATTGACCAAATAAATATTTTAGAAGCAACTAAAAAAGCAATGGAAAGAGCTATTTTAAATCTTAAATCAAAAATAAATTTAGACAATGTTCAAGTTACATTTTTAATTGACGGAACTGGTTGGGAAAAAAAATTTCCTGGTCAAAATGTAAAATCAGTTATTAAAGGCGATGCAACATATTTATCTATTGCTGCTGCATCTATTATTGCTAAAGAACATCATGACAAATATATATTGGATTTATGTAAAGCAAATCCAGACCTTGATGAAAAGTATAATTTGTCAAGCAATATGGGATATGGAACAAAAGCTCATTTGGAAGGGTTAGCAACACATGGAAATTCCCCTTATCATCGTAGGTCATTTAGACCCTGTTGTGATTATAACTAAGTACCTAATAGAAAAAAATTGATTTAATTATATTAATAATATTAAAATTATATTATTAAAGTAATTTCCAAATGGTAAAGTCAAATAACAGAAAAAGGGTTCATAATTCAGACCTAGTTGAAAGTGTTGAAGAAATTTGTTCTAAATTTGAAAAAAAACAAATTAAATTCAATGCTAATGCAATTATATATTGTCGTGTAAGTACTCAAAACCAAACAAACGGAACCAGTTTTGAAACCCAATTAAATGCAGGAACAACCTATTGTAAACAAAATAACTACAAAATTATAGAAATTTTTAATGAAGTTTGTTCAGCAAAAGAAATGACACACCAAACCCAATTAATTAATGTTATAAATTCAAATGAAAACATTAACTTAATTGTATATGAACCTACAAGACTATCTAGAAACATTAGTGATTTTACTCAATTGCTTAGTATTTGCGAAGGAAAAAATATTACCATCCACTTTGTTTCAGATAATTTGATTACAAATAACACATCTGACATTAAAATTATTCTATCATCTGTTTATGATGGAGAAACTGAAATAAAAACCCTAAGTAAAAGAGTTAAAGCAAGTATCGAACGAAGAAAGAAAAATAATACATACTTACCATCTATCCCCAAGTATGGATACAAATATATAAAAACCAATGTTGCGAATCGAGTAATTAAATCAGTTAAAACCAATTACAATGAACAAAAAGTTATTACTCTAATTAATATGATGTATTGGGGATGTTCTGTTAAAAGTGCAGAAAAAATGCTTGAACAAATTACTGGACAATCCCATGAAATTTGCGATTGGGTTGAAAATCCTGTAACGGAAATTGCATATGGAAACATGTGTTTTGTTGATATCGCAAATTTTTTAAATTCAATTGAATTATCAAGGAGAGGAAAACCATGGAATGCTGATGCTATTGGTAACATTATTAACGAAAGAAATCTTATGGTAGTTTCTAAATATTAGTTACAAATCAATGTCTTTGTTTTGTTGTATTTTTTTTATTTTCCCATTAGTATAAGTTCCATACAAGTTACCTTTTGTATTGGTATTTGTTTTTATATATACTTTGTTGTCTTCTAAAATATAAACTTTTCCTCCAATAATTATTTCTAAATTTTTTTGGGTTTCATCATCAAACTCAGAATCATCATCTGAACTTAATGATGAATCATCTGAATCAGAAATGTCAATTAGTTTTTTACTTGGTTTAGGTTTGTTATTGGGTTGTTTTAACCAATCTGGTTTTTCATCATCTGGTAATTCTGCTATCAAGTCATCAAAACCTTTTGGTTGTTCTTGTTCTGAATTCTCATCTACTGGCTTTAAGTATTTCCAAGTTTCTTGTATCATATCTTTTTTATTATACGACATTAAGTTAATGTCTGACTGGTAGCGTTTAATAAATTTTGTATTTTGAAAAATAGTTTTTTTAAGATAATCTATTTTATCTTGGTATTCGGCTTTTTCAGATTTTGTAAATTTAGGATTAGTTGCTATTTTTTCCAAATTTATTAAATTCGCGCCTAAAACTCTATCAAACAAATCAAATTTGTTAGTTTTAATAATTGTGTTAGTTTTCTCATCAATTACTGAAGCATGTTTATCATTTATTGCGGTTACACAATATGAATGATTTTCAGGAACCAATTCGTTAAAATTTATCATTTCAATTAAATATACTAAGCTATTTAATCCTTTATTTAATATATCTTTTTGTAATTCAAACGTTAGATGTTCAATACTACTATCCGATGGCGAATTTATTATATATTGAATATTATTAGTTGTGTTATTAGTTGTGTTATTAGTTGTGTTATTATTTGTGTTATTATTAGTTGTGTTATTATTAATAATGTTTTGCGGGATTTTTACAAAAGTATTTATTTTTTCTGTTAATTGATTAACTTTTTCTTCAAGTGTTATTTTATTAATTACTTTACATGTTTGTTCATGTTTCCATCTACTTTGCTTACATGATAATACTTTATTACAGTTTCGACACGCATAAATTTTCTTTTTTACATCATTATCATTATCGTCTGTTTTAATATTTAAATTATTTTCCACTGCTTGTTCATCAGGTGTATTTTTATTATGTTTTTTCTTATTGTGTACCCAATATCCCATATATGATTTGTAATGTTTGTCACAAATTTCACAAGAATAACTTTTACTCATTATAGTTTTAAATAATAATTCTTTATCTTATTTTTAAAAAATTTTCGCGCGTGGATTTATGGTAAACAGTAAACATAAAAATAATGTGTTGATGTTTATTTAATTTATTTGTTATATATATATCCAAATCATAAGAACAACTAAATTTTAATTTAATATAGTAAATTATATGGTAAATATATTAATATAAAAAAATATTTACTATATAACAATTTCTCGCGCGCGTAACAACTGCAATATAAGCTTGGTATACTTTTATTTTAAAATAACATACGAGCAAATGGGTTTTATATAATTTACTATAACATATATAATAAAATAAAGTAAACACAATAATATATATAAAAGTGTTTTGTAAACATTTTTAATTACTTGTGGTTTACCAATATAACAACAACCTTATTCAATTTAGCTGTTGTATAACAGTTAAATATTAAACAAGGTAACAAATACACGCATTTATGTTGACTATTTACCGTCAAATTCACGCGCGAAAATTTTTTAAAAAAATTGATAATCCAAGCCTCAGAACCTGAATCCCATTGTAGTTTAATGGATCATCAAAATTGGGACCCCGTAATTATTAAGAAATCAAACCCTAATGCTAATAAGGTAACAACCACTGTTCCTAAACAGCATATTAACAGACCTCCAAATGCGATTAAAATGGAAAAAACATATGACCCAGACAATCCTGATGCTGAACCAGATGTTAAACCCGTTATGATTGATATGGAATTTGGTAAGCAAATTGTAGCTGCTCGATGTGCCAAAAAAATGACTCAAAAACAACTTGCTGCAGCAATTAATCTACCAGTCAATGTAATTAATGAATATGAACGCGGTCAAGGTGTTCGTAATGGTGCATATGTTAGTAAAATCAAAAATTACCTTGGAATTCACAAATAACTTAAGTAAATCCCAACTATTATTATTTTATAATTAAATAAAGTTTTCCATTATAAAATAATATGTTGATTTTAAATTAATCAAGAAATTCACAATCGTCATTTTCCATTTTTGCAATGGCATTTATTTGTTCTGCTTCTTCGCCCTCAATTTGTCTGATAATTTCATTATTTTTAACTTCGGTAATGACAATTTCAAATCCCATTTTTTTATACAAGCGTTTACGGTGTCGGCCTTGATTTATAAAACTTGGTAATTGATCTGTAAAATCATAAATGGTTGGACGAATATTTGGGTCAATTTTTCTAACAACGCGACCAACAGCCTGTTCCACTTCTTTTCTTGAAGTAACCATGAATAATGTATTTAGTTCCGGAATATCTAAACCTTCTGCAGCCATACCATAAGATGCAAAAATAACTTGGGCACTTGATGCTTTATCTAATGCTTTTTGTTTCATTCCCCCAATATAAAAATCAGTTGATGCTATTTCACGTTCGTCAAGTCTTTTCTTTAGCAATTTTAAGTGTTCTAATCTATCGGATAACACAAGTATTTTTCGACCTGCTTCTTGTAAAACTTCTTCAATCATATCAATGATATACTTATTTCTTCGCCCAATACTAGTAATTTTATTAATTGTTTTTGGTCTATTTACATCACCAGTATACATAAGAAATTCTTTAAATTTTTCATGTTCAATGTCATAATTTACAATATTAACTAAAACCCTTGAATTTTCTTCAACTTCAGATTTGTACATTATATCACCAAAATACCAATATAAAATTTTTTCCATTCGATCAGTACGCTTTGGAGTTGCACTTAATCCAATAGTTATTTTTGAAGCAATTATTGGTAGAGCCTTTGAAAAATACTCAGATGGAGCATGATGAGCTTCATCAAAAATTACCAAACCAAAGTCTCTGAAAATTTCACTGTCATATTTGTCTTTAGCAATAGATTGTAACATACCAATAACTATATCTTTTCCTTCAATATCAATTTTGTTTTGTTGTATAATACCAACTGATGCATTAGTAAATTCTTCTGCGCGCTCTTTCCATTGGTTGAGTAAAAAAGTTTTATGAACAATAACTAAGGTTTTAACTTTAAATTGTGATGCTAAGTATAAAGCTAAAACAGTTTTACCTGCTGCACAAGGTAAACATAAAACACCACCATCATTTGATTTTAAATGTGGTAAAATTTTATCAACTATTTCTATTTGTTTTGGTCTTAATTTACCTGCAAACTTAAACTTTGATTTAGCACCTTTAATTTCTTTGTTTGAATCTGGTGGACCAAATTTTTTCAAGCCATAAAATTTTGGTACTGATAAGTATTCATCATTTTCCTGATAAACTGGAAAACGAACAGGTTCAGCATTTTTAACAAAGGAACAAGGATTGTATGGTTCAACAGTAAGTTCTTTTTTAACTATTTCTATTTGTGATTTAAATTTGTTAGTTTTAGGTATTAAATACCCCTCTTTACATAAAATAGTTTTTTCCATTATATATAAATATTTAAAATTTACTTTTTAAATTTCAATTTTATGGAATTTAAAACTAGCCCATAAAGTTCATTCAATTAATTGGTCCAATATTAATTTATAAAAAGTTTAAGATTTTTTTCCAAGTTATATTATAATGGAATCTGTTAACCAAATGTCAGAATATGTTAATAAAGGGTTAAACTTTGTTAACCAAAATAAAATCTTAAGCTCTGTGCTTGGTATGTTATTAGTGTTATATGCTGCAGCTGCTGCTCCCAAATTACCAAAATCTATTGTTAAAATTTTTGATAACTCATTATTTAAACTTGGATTTATGTTTATGATTGCCTACTTAGCCACCAAAGATCCTTCAGTTGCTATTATTTCAGCTGTTGCATTATTAATTACTATTCAAACTTTAGCTTCTCGTGAAGCTGCCGAAGTTGCTGTTCAAGCTGCTGCTGCCCCACAACCAACAACTGAATCTGAATTAAGAAAAGTTGCTCAAGAAAGAGTTATGGCCAGACAAGAAGTTGCTTCTGAAATTAAAGTTGTAAATGAACAAAGTAATCAAGTTGCTGTAAAGGAATCATTTGGAGAAGAAGGTGAACTTCGTATTCCTCTTTCACCCACTAGAGCTGAATTTATTGAAGAATGCACTAGAAAAGCTGATGCACATTATAGTGCCGCCGAACAGGCTAAAGCTGAAGGTAAAGTTGCATTAGCAGAAGCTCATGAACAAGAAGCTGTTAAACAAGAAATTAAAGTTGAAGCTGTTGTTACTGCTAAGCAACACATTATTGCCGCTGAAGAAGCCAAAGCTGAAGGTAATATGGCATTAGCTGAAGCTCATATGAATGAAGCTGTCAAACAAGAAGCAAAAGCAGAAGCTCTTGTTAAATCAGAAGCTCATGCCATTGCAGCCGAAGAAGCTCTTGCACGTGGCGCTGTTGCTGAAGCAGAAGCTCATAAACGTGAAGCTGTTAATCAAGAAGCCAAAGCTGTCGCAATGGTTAAAGCTGAATCAGAAGCTCAACCTACCCGCGATGAAGCCGAATCTGAAGCCACTGGAATTCCCGTACCTTTTTCTGAAGCTGAACATGCTCTTGTTCCTCCATCAAGACCTATGGCTGAAATTGCAGTTGGAGAAGTTCCCGTTAGTGAAGCTAAAAAAGCCATATGCGGTTCTCCCTTTGATGTCGAGGGATATTCTGGATCAGAATATGCCAACCTTTAAATTAATTAAATTATTTTGTTAATTGAAAAACACGTAAAAATATATGGAAAATAATAAATATTTATTATTTTACATTTATACTAATATTTTTTCTTTTGTAGTTTAATGTCAAACAAACACACAGAAATACATAAGGAAATTGAAGATTACATTCAAAATATTTATAATTTTAAAAAAACTTGGAAAAAACAATGTAAAAAGTATGATGTGGAAAACCAACCCAGCGTATTACCTCCCGTAAAAAGAATTATTGTTATTGGTGATATTCATGGAGATTGGGATATGACCCAAAAATTATTACGTGTTGCAAAGTTAATAGATAAAGATGGAAATTGGATTGGTGCAGACACTGTTGTAGTACAAGTTGGTGACCAAATTGACCGTTGCAGATATAAATTTGGTTCTGGTAATCCATCTTGCGATAAACCCGAAGCTACTAGTCCAGATGAAGGAAATGATTGGAAAATTTTACAATATTTTACGAAATTACATGGGGAAGCAAAAAAAGTTGGTGGTGCTGTTTACTCCCTCATGGGAAATCACGAATTAATGAATGTTCAAGGTGATTTTCGCTATGTATCATACGAAGGAAGAAGAGAGTTTATAAATTACAAAAAACCAGATGGTACAACAATTGAAGATGGCGAGGAAGCGAGACATTGGGCATTTAAACCAGGTAATCCTATTAGCGACTTTTTAGCTTGTACGCGTCAAATGGCTTTAATTATTGGTTCTAATTTATTTGTACATGCTGGTTTACTTCCAATTATTGCAAAAAAATATAGTGTGAAAAGTTTAAATCAACTAATGAGTTTGTATTTATGGGATAAATTAGATAAACCTGCTGAATATAATGATGTTTTTTTCACATCTGATATATCTCCTTTGTGGAACAGAGTTTTTGGTAATATTGGAATGCAATCCCTAAACAAATCATCTGAATATTTAAATTTAGCTGAGGCAAAAAACAAATGCTCAGACTTGCTTAATCCATTAAAAGAAATTTATGAAGTTGATAAAATTTATGTTGGTCATACCCCACTAATGGATCATGGAATTAGTAGTGTTTGTAATGGTAAAGTTTGGTTAACGGATTTTGGTGCTTCAAAAGCATTTGATAAATTTGATAAGTCAGTTTCACAGTCTTCAGACACAAATACAGAATCACACCATCGTGCAGAAACTAGAAAGGCTCAAGTATTAGAAATTTTAGATGATGGTAAAGAAATTAATATATTATTTTAATTAATACGTTATTATTTTTTACTTAATAATTAACTTTTATAAAAAAAGTGGAAAATTTTTGGTGGAAAAAATAAATTAGTCAAGTTCAATTTCAAAAACCCCGTCATACTTGGGATTTGCCATATCTTGTTCTCCAATATATCCAATTTGATTAGATAAAAATCTTGTTCCCGCATATGTAAAATCATATGAATAATGAGTATGCCCACTTACCCATAATTTAACTTGGTCAAATAATTCCTTTTCAGTTATTTCATATTCAGATAATTTTTCATCGTTTAAATTATTAGCAAAATAGTTAGCCAAATAGTCTGGTTGTGCTTCATACATATTATGTGAAGTTAAATTTTTTTGAAGTTTTGTTTTTCTTAATGGGGGAAAATGACTAATTACAATAAGTTTTTTATCAGTTAATTGAGATGACTTAATACAACTAATTAAATTTTTTAATGAATTCACATGTAGTTGATTAAAATATTCCTTGTCTATTGGTACTATCCAGTTTTTGCTATTTTTCATTTTAATCATATTAAAATCATTTAGCCCATATGTTTCAGTAACTTGAGACCATAAGGTTGAACCATAAATATTTACTTGAGGAAATTCATCTAAGTTGTAAATATTTTCATCTAAAAATACAATATTTTCATATTTTTCAAAAAACTTTTTGTATGTTTGATTAATTTCTGTATGGGTTTTATTTGAACTGTAATACTCGTGATTTCCACAAATATAAAAGGTTTTTTTCCAATTTGTATTACAATAACTAATAAACTCCTCGAAAAATTTATAATTAACTTTACCAATATCCCCAGCTAAAAATAAATATGGTGATAAGCTAGGTATTTTTGGAACACGATTTGCAAGTTCAATATGAATGTCTGAAAATAACTGAAATCTAAGTTTGACCATTAAATTATTATTACAATAAACTTATAAATATTTTAATTCAATTTTACTAGTTTATTAAAAAATTGAATATAATCCGATATATAATATAAATATTAATCTAATGGTATCGTGTAATAATGTAACTAACAATAAATACTCGGATAGAAAAGTCGCAGAAAATCCAAATTATGAATATTGGAGAAGAGTAGAACAAGCAGAAAGGTTAAATAAACAATTTGAAAAAGAACATAATATGTGTTGTTTTTCAATTGTAATAAGTATATTGGTTTGTTTTTGTTTTCCATGTTTGTATTATAAAAAAACTTATCCAGAAAAAATTTAAGAATCTAGGTTATAATTATTTGTTTTTTTATTAGGTTTTTTACCAGGTTTAGTTGTATGTGGTTTTTCTTCTAATACTGGTTCAATATTTGTAGCTGTTTTATTTATTTCTTCTTGTAAGTGTTTACATTTGGAAATTAAATGGAAATTTTCTTCTTCAATATTTTGAATTTTTAGTTTATGGGTTTTTTCCGTTTGGTTTAATTTTTCAGTTAAATGAGTTAAGTTAACGGTTTTTAAATTGGCTAATTCAAGGTCATTTTGTAATAAAACAATTTTTTCATTAAACTCACATTGAATTTGTTTTAATTTTAAATTTTCAGTGTCTTTTAATTTTCCTAATGCAATTTCTTTTTCTAAAAATTCATTAGTTTCTTTTAATTCTTCACGTATACATTTGTTTTCATTTAATATACTTTCTATTTGTTGTAAACTTATTTCACATCGTGCTTTTTCTCTGCGTAGTTGCATTTCTATTTCTTGTAGTTCCTCGTGTAAAAATTTATTTTCACTAGTTAACTTTATTAAATTATGTTTTAATTCTTCTATGCTAGATAATTGGTCAAGCACCTGTGTTTCTTTTTCTTTTAGTCTTAAATTTAAAAATTCAAAATCTTTTTCATTGTATGATGTTTTAGCACTACTGGTTAAGCTTTGAACTTGTTCATATGATTCATATAGTCCGGAATATCTATCTGATAGTATTGCATTTGTTTTTACAAGTTCTTCATTTTTTTCAACAAATTCTTTTATTGTTATTTTACTTGTTTCAATTTCTGATTTAAGTTTTGAGTTTTCTAAACATAGTTGTTCTAAATACGTAACCTCGGATTTTAGCGCGCGAGAAACTGGTGCATATGTACGTTTAATTGCGTAAGAATTACTTGTTTTCTTTCCTTTTTTTAATATGTCATCACCAAGTGTAACCGTGAAATATAATTTTGATTTGTTAATATCTATTTTTTTGCAGTTGTTGGATAATTCATTTTTAATTGTTTGTGTAATTTGTTCATCAGACTCGGTCCAATTAATATTAAGCCATTTGATAGTTTGTTGTAATCTTGAATAATTAATATTTGGATAAGAATTATGTAAAAATGTGTGAATTTTTTCGTTTGAAGTAAAATCTTGTTCAAAAAAATTTTCATAAAAAAAATCTTCAATCCAATCTTTAATTTCTTCAGTATGAGTAAAATTTTTCCATTCGGATTTATCAGGATTTAGTTTTAACAAAAAGCGAAATAATTCTTCAAAATTGTAAAAGTGAATTGTATTAATATCGTCATCATCAACCACATAACCATAAGAACTTTTACTTATACTATAAACATAATCATATATTTCCCATAGGATAGACTTTTTATCATTTTCATCTTTCCAGTTTTCATAACACTTTCTAATTGAGTAAAATGGATCTGAATTACCACGTTGATTTTCATATGTTGTTTTTACACATTCTTCTTCAAGCTCTTCGTCCTTATAAAAAGCTAGTTCATATTTAATTTTTTCACTTGATAAAATGTTTTTATCAAAAGACATGCCTAAACCGTATTCAGTAAAATATGCTTTAACAGCAAGGCTTAAATCACTTATATCTTCAGACTCAATATAATATTCAACTTTACTCATGCGAAATGAACATCTTTTTAAAACAAAAGCTTCTAATTTAGGACATTGTTTATAAAACTCAAATGAAAAAACAGATGATTTATCACTAAGTTTTTTAAGTTCTTCTTCAACTTTTTTAATGTCATGTTTATCATCAACATACACAGAAGCGCCTCTGTTTTCATAAAGTTCAGACCCATTCATTCCTTGTTTTTTTGTTTCTGTTTTCTTGTGGGACATTGTACCTTCAACTTTTGCTACATCAGCTGATAAATTAACATTAGTTATTTCTGTTTCAATTATGTCAGTAGAATATTTTATTTCATGAACACCAAGTTTACCCGCTAGCAAAAATAAGTGTTCACGTTCTTTTTCCATCTGTTTTTTATTATAATTTGAATCAGAGTAATACAAGCCTTTAAATAAATGAACATAAAGTTGATTAGATACAGGAATTGGTTTATCATCGAATGATATGTCTAAATTTGATTTTTTTGATTGGTCAATAAAATGTTCTAAACAAAACAAGTTAATGCCTAAATTTTCCAAGTTTTTTCTAAGTTTTTTGTAAATGTTTTTAAAAAAAGTAGATTTAAAATATCTGTTTGGTAAAAACATAATATATTTTTGACCCGATGGTAAGATTTGACTAACAGGATTGCTCATTAATTATGTTGACATTATAATAAAATAATTTAACGGGCTTTACGCGTTTGCTAATTGGATTTTACTTTGGAATCATTTGTTTGTAATGGTCCATGTTTTTGTCAAAGTGTTTACGACCTTCAGCAGCAAGAGAAACAGCATCCATTCCAGGGTGTTTGTCTTTCATGTCCTTTTGGACAATACCAGCTACTTTGGCAGCAACAGGACCATTAGAAACGCCAAGTTTTTCTGCAATATATTTCTTAAGGTCTAAGAAAGCTTGAAATCCAGGATTTACCATTAGACATATAAATTAAAGCTTGATAAACTAGTATTATCAATTTTTATAAAAAGAGTTAACTCATATTATAAAAATTTATTTATTAATTAAAGTAATTTACTTGGGAATCATTTGTTTGTAGTGATCCATGTTTTTGTCAAAGTGTTTACGACCTTCAGCAGCAAGAGAAACAGCATCCATTCCAGGGTGTTTGTCTTTCATGTCCTTTTGGACAGCACCGGCTACTTTGGCGGCTCCGGGACCATTGGAAATGCCAAGTTTTTCTGCAATATATTTCTTAAGGTCTAAGAAAGCTTGGAAACCGGGATTGACACCACCATCTAAATCTTTTTTAGAACCTTTCTTGGAGGCTTTCTTAGAACCTTTCTTGGAGGCTTTTTTAGAACCCTTTTTAGCAGATTTTTTAGAACCTTTCTTGGAACCTTTCTTAGATTTTTTGGCACCACCTTGTTGATTTGCGTTTTCTTCTTTAATAGGTTCAGTAATAGGACCAGCAACACCTTCGGAAGTAGTAGAATCAACTACCATAGGAATATCAGTAGTAGTATCATCCATAGGTTGAGCGGTTTGGGCAGGTTGTGCAGGTACTTCAGGTTGAGCAAAGAATTCACTTAAAGTTTTGTCATTTAATTTAACATCAACATTAACACCAGAGTTTTTAAGGGTTTCAAAAAATTTCTTAACACCATCAACATCACAGTCAGCACCACCTTTTTGGGATTTTTTACCTTTCTTTTTCTTGGCACCACCATCTTGGTTAAGAATTTCACGAAGTTGTTCTTCTAAGCTAGCAGTTGAAGTTTCACTGAGACCTTTAAAGTTAGAACTGGATGATTCGGAAGTTAACATGGAAATTAATTTGTTAACATCGCGGGTAGAATTAGCAGAAGTAACAGAATAAGCACCGCCTAATTGACCAGCAAAAGCAGAAGAAGTTGCAGATCCAGCGGCATTTTTAGTGTTATTTGCCTTGTCAACAATAGTAACCCATTGTGGTAATGAAACATTAGATTCAGTTACGGTATCAAATATACCGGATAATTCGTTTTTAAGGAATATGTTGGACATACGTATATATATTAATTTAGAAATTAAAATAATTCTTAAAAAATTTTAATTAAAAATTTATAATTTCAATAAACTTATAATTTTAGGACAAATGGGTTTTTAAAATTTGTGTTTTTTAAATATTAATTTTTATCCAATCTATATTAATATATAACAATGTATGTCAATCAAGTAGATGATTTATTTGATAGTATCTTAAATAAATTTAATGATTTTTTAATAAAGGAAAAGGCATTTCAAAAGCTATCAACAGATACTAACTTTGTAAAGTTTCAAAATGAAATTTTAGGGTTTATAAAAAAATTTATTGATTCCATTCCCAAAAAAGACATTGTGGAAGTAATTAAAAAAGAATCATATTATGATTCTGTACTAAACATAATTAAAAGATATTGTGCATTTTATCTTTATCTTGGTATTGCCTATAACTATGAAGGCGGAAGAGACCTATACATAACTAATATTATTGAAGCCAGTAGATACCAGCGTGATTCAACATTTCAAATAACAAACTTTTTTAATAGTGAAAATAATGCAAAAATTATTATTTTTTACAACGATATTAAAAATTTTCTTTCTCTTTTAACCTTCAAAACTATTGATAAAATTAAAATTGTTCTAACTAATAATCCCTTAAGATACGAGTCAACTATTAAATTATTTAATGATTTAGGTGAAGATTATATTGTTGAATATTTCCTTATTAAAGATAATTTTCATAATATAATGAAAGCATTAATATTTAAGCAAATTTATTTAAAAGAAGAAAAAACTGAAATTATCAGTATGTTAAATCAACAAGAAAAAGAAAACGCTGAATATAAATACATTGAAATTGTTGTATCAAATGAAAAAAAACTTGTTGATTTTAATGTTATTCAAAAATTTTTAAATATTGAACAATTAAAGTCTGGTTTAGCCGAAGAAATTTATAATTACTTAGAAGAAATAAGAGACACAAAGGAATTTATTGTAAGAGAAAACCAGGATTTTGTTAATTATTTATTTGCAAATCAAATAATTATCCCAATTACTGAGGACTTTTTACGCTATCATAAAGACACTGAAAAATATGATCCAGAAAGCTTATTAGAATCATCAAACATTAAAGAAAGAGATGCCACAAAAATAAAATATATTATAAATAAAATGAATAATATAAGAAATTTTTATTCCCCATTATTGGAAAAAAATCCTAAATTAAAATTGGAAACTGAAAAATTATTTTTTAAACCACTTGACCCTAAACAGGCAGTGCTATATAATGATGATGAAGAAGTTAAAATTATTCAAAAACTTCAAATGTCGGAAAATGCAACAGACTTTGACTTATTGGTTGATTTGGAAAATACCAGAAAGTATGCTTACGTTAATTTTAAAAACATGAGTAAAGATGGCATTAAAATCCGTCCCCCTAAAACTGTCCAAGGTATCAGACAAACTAGTTTAAAACAAAAAGATAAAGTACCAATTGAACTTAGAATTGGTCACGACAATATTGATATGAACGTTGTTGGTATTGCTTGGAATCCTTCAAAAATTCCTTTAGATTGCTTTACATCCGGAGACATGGTTGATGTTAGAAAAAAATTATCAGATGAAAATGGTTATCAAGGATTTGTTAAAATAATGGAAAAAACTTTTGAAGAACCTAACAAAAAACTATATTATTGGCTATTTGATAATACTAAAGATAAGCCAAAACTTGAATCTTATGTAAATTATTCAGGAGATGATGCACAACGTAACATTAAAATTATGATTGAAGAAATTTATAGAAACTATGTTCGAATGGTAAAATCTAAATTAGAAAAGTATGTTAGTAAAGTTGATGAAATGACAATTTGGGGATTTGACAATATGTTATCCGCATATACTAAAAAACATTTTGATTTAAATTTAAATCCTGAAATTAAAAATCAACTTATTGAAAAAGTTGTTATAGATAAAATTCCAGAACAACCAATTGTTCCAGATGATGTTGATTCAATGATTCCTGGTAGAAGAGATAAGTTAATTGAATTACCAAAACTTGAAATTAAATTAGATGACAAAAATATAATCGTTATTGGAGAAAAAGAAATTGATGTTTCACTCGAGCTTTCCAGAAAAAATATTCCCGTTTGTCAACATTATGTGCGTTGGCGTAACATTAACAGAATGAGCAAGAAAACAGATGAATTTAATCAATCTGTTTTTGATTTTGTAAAGCAATATGTTAAATTAAATGAACGTGGTGAATATATTTGTAAGTCATGTAATGAAGTTGTTCAAATCCAAAAGTTTGTTTTTGAAGGCACATATGTTGAAGAACTTGATACTTTTTTGACAACATCAATGGCAGTTAATCAAAAGTTAGAAGAAATTCCAAAATATGCAAAATATATGAGAACAATTAGAAATCTGGAAAAAAACATAGAAAAGTTTGCTTATTCGTTAGATATTATGGCATATTTGGGTAATACACCAGTTATTAAATTAAGACGCAAAATGGTTATTAAAGACGTGATTGATTTAATTTTAATACACACTGAATGGCTTAGAAACCAACCTAAAAATAGAATTGAATCTGCTGGACAAAAATACGGCATTAACAAAGAGTTAACAAATTTGTTTTTCTTTGAATTAAAGGACGAGATTTTTTTAACTAGTTCAACTGATACCGATTATTACAAACTTATCAAATACAATAATATTATGGCTTATCTAATTTTTATTATGTTAACGGAAATTAATTCAGGCCAAATTTTAAGTTTGAAAGAAGATAAGCGTTACAATTACTTTTTATTTGGTAAGATTGGTCAAAATTTATTTGCTGATTTATTTTTACGCTTAAATCAAAAAGAAAAAATATCTATGAGTAAACTTCCATTATTTTCGTATATTCTTTATTATTTTTCAGGAATGATGGTTTCTAATAGATTATGGTTATACAATGATACAAATGTTGATGCAAAACAAAAACAAATGTTTTTAATTAATTTACAAAAATCAGTTATTCATACTGTAATTGATTTAATTAATACTATGGTTGAAGCGAACTTTGAAACAAATAAAAATTTCTTATATGAAATTATCAATACAAGAATTAATGTAAAATTAAACCATACGTATAATGACGCACAATTACTAAAACGTGTTGAAGCAAATGCAATGAAAAATATTAAATTTGATGAATCAACAAAGAAAATTACTTTTGTTACTAAAAAAATTGGTTTAGTTGAGTTAAACTCAGAATTTAATGTAATTGAATTACATAAAGAAACATGCGATTTACATACTACAGAATTAGCTAAAAATCCAAAAATTCCAGATAAGAATTCAATTGATTTATTAACTAATTGCCCAGATGGTAAATTTCATAACTGGGGCTTTAAATCTAATGATCTAGTTTGTTCATTATGTTCAAAATCATACAATGATCTTGTTAAAATGGTGTCAAATACAACATCAGAACAATCAAATGTAGAATATTTGGAAAAAATTAAAAATATTAATTTAAGAAAATTATCCAAAAAATATTGTATAAGCGGGGAAGTTCATGAACCAGACCAATCCGGTATTTGTGAAAAGTGTAAAAAGAATGTTTCAACATTTGAACCCAGTGAAAAAGAATTAAAACAATTAGAAAAAAATCTTGATGTTAAATCAAATGAACAAGTATTAGAACAAATTAATAAAATAAGATTATATAATGAACAACAAAAAAAATCACAAGAAGATACAAAGAGAATAATTAATAAACTTCTTAAAAGATATGAAGAAAATACAAAAGGAAAATTAGAAAACTATGTTGGTGAATTTGTAAACAGACTTAGCAAAATTCTTGGAAATAAAATTAAAGTTAATGATAAAATTATTTATTTGAAAGAAACTGTTTATGTTATTGACCATGACTATTTAGGTAATTCATTAAAAGAACCATTATATATATTATCGTCCGAAGACAAAATCCATGTATCCAGAAAACATTCAGCTTTTGGAATAGATGTAATTTATTACAAGGATAAAGCAAATAATGTTTATGTTTATTATGATGCAATAACTTTACAATATATTGGATATTCAGAAGATAATAAAAATATTAAAAAAAATAGAAATAATGCGGCAATTCAAGTCGATATGTCAATTAAAGATTGCATAATGTTAATGGGTTATGAAAATCCCCAATATAATTTATTCCATTTAAATCGCGACTACCAAAAAGATTTACCTACTAACCTTGGTACAGACACCAAAGAAGTAATTCTTAAAATTATTAGAAACAGAATGAATAATTTAAAACAAATTATCTTAAGGTCTCAGTCAATTATATACAACATTAAGAATAGTGGAACTATTACATCAATGTATAATAAAGAAGAAAAAGAAATAGTAAGTGAATTTACCAAAAAACTTAAAAAATTCAACACAACAGATGAAACATCACATAACAATATTTTCAAACATTTTAAATACATGATTAGTAAACTTCCAGTTAATTATAACATTCCTGAAAATTTGACAATCGAACTTAATAAAAATTATTTAGATGTAACAACATTAAATTCATTATCAAATTCTGATTGTAAACTTATTTTTTATCTTATATTTAATTTCAATAGATTACTTGATTACAATAAACAACCTGTTATTGAATCTGAGTTAGCCCATTTGCTTATTAAAATTATAAGATATTTGTTTAATTTATATTATAGACCTTATTCAAACTATAACGTAAGAAAATTTGACTTTTTGCTCCTTAACGAAACTCCATATATTGACGAAACTCTCAAGGTTATTGGACATTATCAAGAACTATTAACTCAACAAGAAATAGATGATCCAGATAAAAAAGAAGAATCATATTCTGCACAAGAAGCATTTGATTCTCTTGATATTGATGATTATGAACAAGACGATGATATTGACGGAACAGCAGAAGCTCTTGATGGTTATGAATAATGATATTTAGTTTTTAAATTATAAAAATATTTTTAATTTAAAAAATATCTAATATAAATTATATATCCATATGGAACAATTCAATTCTGTTGTAAACAAAAACTTAGGTTGGATTCACGAAAACAAATATGTACTTCCTGTACTTTCCTTATTTTTGGGCGTATATGCTGCACTTGCTCGTCCCAAGTTACCAAAATTTGTTGCCAAATTATTTGAAAATCCAGTATTTCGTTTAGTAATGATTGCTTACATTATTTACCGCGGTAATAAAGACCCACAATTATCTTTAATGATTGCTGCCGCATTTTTAATTACTATGCATATGATTAATAAACAACAAGTCGAATCAATTAGTGTAAATTATGATGACCCAAACCCTTCTGGTCTCTTAAAGCCCCGTTATGATGACCCTGATGCTTCATCTATTGCAAGATCAGGTTATGATGACCCTGATGCTTCTGGACTTTTAAAGCCCCGTTATGATGACCCCAATCCTTCCGGTCTTTTAAAACCTCGTTATGATGACCCCACTGCTTCATCCATTGGAAGAACTGGTTATGATGACCCCACCGCTTCATCCATTGGAAGAACTGGTTATGATGACCCCAATCCTTCTGGACTTTAAGAAAATTTACGAATTTTTAATTAATATTAAATGATTTTAATTAAAAAATATCTAAGTAAATAAAATAATAAAGTAATATGAACATGTTAAACAAGATTTTAATTTTAATAATTTTACTGGTTCTTATTAATCATTTAACTGAAGGCAAAATAGTTGAAACTGTAAAAAGATATTTGTCAAGTTGTAAGTCAAATGTTGAAAATTTTATTGGAATCAAACAAGGACCTGACTGTTCACAACTAAACGCCCCAAATATTCCTTATCAACGCCAAAAAGATTTTCCCTATATTAATAAAACAGACCCTAGTAATTTAGATGATGAAACATATAGATTGTATAGATTTTTAAATGATTTGGTTACTCCAAATGTAAATAATTATGAATTAACAGCATCAAGAAGTAAAAGAATTAAAGCACCTGAATCATTGGAAAAAGAAATATATACACACATTGAAAATATATTTAATTGCAAGAGTTACAAATTTGCAAATATAAGATTATTATCAAATATTTATTATTATGAAAACCCAAGAGGTAAAGAAATTGAACCATTCGAATTCAGTGCTGATGTAAGTTATTTAAATAAATTTATTGGTTCTATAATAATAAATCTTGAATGTTTTATTCGTGCTGATAAGTTTTATTCTAAACCAATGGAATCTGGATTTTTATCAATAACTGATGTTAAATTAATTAATAGAACTTATCCCGAAGGTGTTAATAAAGAAAAAGTTTGGAACACATTATATAAACTTGAACCAAATGAACATTATTTACAAATAGAACCACGTGAACCAAGAAAAATAGAAAAAGCTGAATTAGAAGCTATTACAAAAGCAAATGAACTAACAAATCAAATGATAGAATCTTTTGAAAACCATTTTGTGTCTAGAGACAACTATGATGACCTTTTTATAAAGCCAACCTCACCAACAAAACATGTTACTTTTCAATTAGATACTGAAAACAGTCTTATTCCTAGCATCATTGAATTTTCTGCGTGTAATTAGAAGTTAGCAATTAAATATTTGTAATTAATAAACAATTTTATATTGATTATTAATTTAATCTTTTCTCATAATTTTAAAAAATTTATCATTTTTAATAATTTCATCGGGTGTTAAGTATTCGTCTTTAACTAATATTCTACCTCGATCAGAAACAAGTTTACCAGATTCATATTTATCTGGAACCACACGTTTAACAAACTCTTTTACTTTATCTGGTATTTCTGGAGCAGTATTAAATTCAGGGAAAAAACCTTTTCTTGTTAAAGTATTGAAAAAATAATGTATATCATAATACCTATTTGTTTCAGGCGTAATGTTAATTTTACTGGTCCATTCTGCTTCTACTTTTGAGTTATCAACAATGCCCGGAATACACGCAAAATCAAAGTCCCACAATTTAATTTGAAAGCCAATATTTGGCACAATATAATGTTGTTGGTTTATCTTATATAAATACTTTTTATTATTTTCATCAACATCAATGTTATGAATTAATATATTATTTGCCTTCATATCATTATGACGAAAAGCAGGATATTTAGCGTGAATTATAGCGAGCACAGATAGTAATTGAAAAAAAATAGTTCTCCAATGTTTTGTTTTCATTGTTTTGTAATTTTTTCTAATATAATCTAACAAGTCACCCCCATTAGCCCATTCACTTACTAATATTGATACATTTTGATAATATTCTCCCTTTTCATATTTTTCAACGAATTGTTCAAACTTTTTATTATTTACTATATTTGACTTTGTTAAATTTAAAAAGGGTTTAATACTTGTATTAAATGTTGTAATCGGCAAAACAATATGTGGGGTTTGTTTATTTATTACAAAATACGATAACAGTCTAATCATTAGCAATTCAGTGTTTTCTGGTCTTTTAATATTATACATATCCCCATAGTTTTCTTTTTTAGGATATGCAACAATTTTAACCGCATATGGTTTTTTATTTTCGTCGTTTGGAGGAGGATGAACACCTTTAAATGTATGACCAGTTGAACCACTTTTAATATATAGAAGCTTACCACCTAGCTCGGTAATTGCTTTACCGAAATCTATATATTTTTTAGGAAGTAATTCTCTTATATCGTCAGTATTTGATGGATATTCAAATGATTCAGTTGAATTTTTAAAGTCAACCATTAAGTCAATGTTATTTCCTGCCTTCATACTTTGAATTGTAGTTAATCTGTCTGAAATAAAATTAAAATCTTTTTTTGTGCTAATACTAGTTTCTGATTTTTCACTCTTTTTTTCCATTAATTAATTTATATTATATTTTTAATTTAAATACATTACGAATTTTTAAATGAATTTTTCAATTTTAAAGACAAACCTTTTTATACTTTTTGATTTATAATAATTAATTTTTTAATATTGTTTCTTTCCTTTTCATCTGGTTTTAGTTCGTCTTGATATTTATAAAACATGTGTTTTATTAAATCTATATCCAATGGTGGTAATTTTGGTATTCCCATCCAATATCTTTTTTTATTAATAAAATCTTGGTCAAACTCTTGTGGATACATATATGCCATAGATGACCTTGAATTTAACATTAGTTTCCTTAGAGCTGGAGGTATAAGAGTGTTGGATTGTGGCGGAAACACAGCCAATAACTGCATAAAGGGTTTTAGTGGATTACCTTTGTCAAATTTAATTTTATTTAATTTAATTTCCGGTAAATACTTTGCAATATCTGTTATAAAAGGTGGATAATCAAATGGATAATACCAATTCCACGATGGACAGTCATCAAAATAATACATTGTTACCCATTTTACTCCAATTAAATAATGAGTAACAAGTTTTTTACTAAATTCTTCTAGCTCATCTGGACCAACATTCCAATAGTGCTGGTAATATCGGACACGCCATTCATCAGGCGTATCTGAACCTAATTGAATTGGATCATTGATTTTAAATTGTAAATTTTCAATCTTAAATACTTCTTTTTCATATGCGTCACCATCACATGTCATTCTTTTTTTCCCTTTTGCAAAATGCTCTCGTAAAACACCCTCTTCCAATTGAGCCAATTTGCTAATGAAACGATTTAAAAAATCTTCATTAACTTTACTTAGGGTTTTTCCTTGTAGAGCTTTTTTATCATTTAACAAATATGCTATTTTATTGGTCTCAAGAATTAATTCATTAGTTGTTTCCGCATAACTAATAATTAAACTTTCAATTCCATCTTGATGAATATCTAATGACGGAATATGAGGTAAAAAATCATTACCTAAAAAATAACACATGAAAATAAAGTCATTTACAATACGTGTTTCATTTAAATCTGTAAAACCATACAGGTTTGTTTTATCTAAAGTATCATATGAATTTATTTTATCTATGTTTAATAACCCATCTGCTGATTCGAGCAAGTAAGCTTTAATAGTATTAACAATTGATTTTCTCATTATGCGAATACTAACATAATTTAACACTTCTTTGGATTCTTTTTTATTAATTTCATTAGCTTCGCGCAACAAATATATTTTTTCTGATTCAGTTGCAAGGGACAAGAATATTAAATCAGCATCAAGTCCATAAACCACGTATGAATAATCAAGACTTTCATTTTGATTTTTTCTAATAAATTGAAGTAATTTGTGTTCTCCTTCTGCTGGTGTAAAACACGATGAGTAGATTACTTGTTTGTTTAACCCATTTGCCCACTTAATAATTTTATCATGTAGCTTAACCATAAACTCAGTCCCAGGAGTAATTGCATTATTATTCCAATGCAAAGTTAGTGGTTTATTATGTTTCTTTTTAATATTATCCCACATAACTTTATCAGCAACGGATTTAAACCTTCTTGACCGTTGTTGTTTAATTTTAGCAACTGGTGCAACTCCATCAATTGCGATATAAACTCCTTTTGAAGGATTAACATAATTGATTATTTTTTCTAAATATTCAAGAACACTATTAATCATTTTGTTCTCAAGTTTGTCTGTGTCAGTTAGGTCAGGGTTTTCAGCAACAACCTTAAAACATACTGGATGAATTAAACAATTTGCATCTATTAAAAAATAGTCAATATTATTTACTTCATTTAATAATGCTTCTGTGTATGTGTTTTGTGTTTGTGCTTTAAGAATTTCTTCTTCTGAAGCTTTTTTATTTTTTTTAAGTTGTTTAATGTCTGTTAAAAGTAGTTTTGATTTATTAAATACAAAACCCTCTTTTTTGTAATTTTTCATTAACCATAAGAAAAAACCAGGTACTCCCATAATTATATATACTTAATTAGTATATAGAATTAATTGTTTATATGCTGTATTTTCACTTTTTATCTTTCTTTGGCACTTTAACTATTATTGTTTTAAGGTTTTCGTCGGGTTTTTCAATATTAATATATGATATACCTTTGGTTCCAAATGATTTATCAGTAAATACTGTGTTTGTAAAAAACTCTTTGTCTTCATCGTTATTAACCGAACTTAATGGGGTTTGAGTGTCTTTGTCTTCTTTTAAATTTTGAGAATTTGATGAATTTGTTGAGTTTGTTCTTTTGTGAGATTGTGATGTTTCACTTTCATTTCCAGAATTATATTGGGAACTTAATATGTTTGAAACCTCACTATCTGTGGTTTCGTCTTCTGTGGGTTTTTTAATTGTTTCTATATCAAATGGCTGTTTAAATTTATCATGAACTGCTTTTAAAAGTCTAATAATCATATTTAAGTAAATAATAATATCAATATCTTGGTCCATGTCCATATTGTTTAAAACTACTTCAAAACGTAATATATATTTGTCATTGTCGGATAATATTTTAAATGCATGATAGTATTTAGTGTCTGATAAATCTTGGCCAAATGATGGATTTTCATTATAAAACAAAAGAATAAAGTTTGAATTCAGGACAACAAAACGGTTTTTGCTTCCACCATAAAATTCGTATTCAATCCATTCATTTTCATCAATTGTTGATACTTGTTTATAAAATAGAGTTTCTTTAGAATAGTAATTTCTATAATCAATGTTTCTGATATATTTCATTAGAAACTCTGGCTTAATTTTTTTGCTTATGGAAAAATCAACTTGATATAAATTTAAATTAGAGATATTTTTTGCAATTTTAATGTCAAGCCCGTTTATTTTTTTATAAGTTACAAATGGATTTTCTTTCCAATCTGTATTTTTAGTTTTATCAAAGAAATCATAAATTGCATATATATTTCCAGGTAAGGAAATTTGTTTAGGCATTTATTTACCTTAGAATTAAAAAATAAATTTGGTAAAAAAAATTGAAAAACTAATTTGATTATACTATATTTATATTGAATAATGTCATCAATTTTAAGATCGCCTATATGTGGAATATTTGGTCATGTCGACTCAGGCAAGACCAGTTTCCTTTCTAAATTAAAATCATTTGAAACTGTTGAAGCTGGCGGTATCACGCAGGGTGTTTCATCAGTTTTTATACCGATGGATAAAATTAAATCAATGTGTAAAAAAATCATTGATTTAAAAGAAGTTCTATTGCCTGGTAAAGATAAAGAACTTAATCCATCAAATACGCCAGAAGAATTTGAAATAAAGATTCCTGGTATATTATTTATTGATACTCCTGGTCACGAAGCATTTAGCAACTTTAGACAAAAAGCTGCAGATGTATGTGATATGGGAATAATTATTGTTGATATAGAAAAAGGTGTTGAACCACAAGCGGTTGAGTCTATTCAAATGTTAACAAGTAAAAAAATACCATTTATTGTGCTTTTAACAAAACTTGACAAAGTTACCGGTTGGGAAGTAGTTGATACACCAAATCTTCGCCAGTCCATTAAAAATCAAAGTCAAGAAACTATGACCACATTGAATTTAATGATGGAAGATGTTAAATATGAATTATCAAAAAGTCAAATTTCCGCGGAATTTTACTTCAAAAATAAAACCCCAAGAAAAACAGTTTCAATGATTCCCGTATCAAATAAGTCGGGCGAAGGGTTTAATGATTTAGTTAATTTGCTAATTTTTATTACCCAAAATTTTATGGAAAATAAATTAACAGTTACTGATAATTTAAAAGCCTTTGTAATGGATAAGTCTTTTGATAAGAATTTGGGTTGGACAGCGAATGTTATTCTCGCATCCGGTAAGCTTGCCAACACTAATAATATCATTGTTGCAACACAAGAAGGTCCAGTGAAAAGTGTTATTAGAAATATGATTGGAATACAATTTGACAAAACAAAAAATCGATTTGTTCGAGCAAGTTATTCTGAACAAGAAGCATCATGTTCTGTCACATTGTTTGCACCAAATCTTGAGCATATTATTGTTGGGTCATATTTAAATGTGTATTCAACTGAAGAAGAATATGCAACTTTTGCCACTAAAATTGAACAAACAGAAATTAAAGCGAGTTTTTTATCTGGAATTAAAAAACAGGCAATTGAATCAAAAGAACTTGGTTATTATCTAATATGCTCAACTGAAGATGAATTTGAAGCAGGATACCAAGTATTTAAATCTGCGGGAATTCCAATTATTAATGGTTCTTGTGGACCCCTTACTGAAAAAGAAGTTGACTTGTTTGAAATTTGTTCATCAAAGTTAGTTAAAACTCATGGTTTAGCTAATGTAATTAAAGGAATCAGCTCAAGAGAAAAACCATTTGTTGAAAACTTACTTGAATATAAAACTATTCTTTATTATACAAGTTCCGATAAAAAACCACACAATTATGACCAAATATGTGAATATGCCAAATCCAAGGAGATTACTATTTTATTCAATGATGTTGTCTATAAACTAGTTGATGATTTTCAGTCACTTAAATCAAACATCCTTAAATCTCGTCAAGATTTGTATTTACGCGAGGGTTTTGTTATGGCACCATGTGAACTTAAACTACTCAAACAACATGTTTATTTGAAGGGTGGTTCTGCTGAATTTGTAATTGGTTTTAAAGTTATTGATGGTATACTTAATGTTGGTACAAATATTGTTTGTGTTAAAGCCAATAAACAAGTTTTAAACCTTGGACAGGTTGTATCAATTGAAAAAGCAAAAGATAAAGTTGACACAGCAACTAAAAATATGGAAGTATGTGTCAAACTAAGTAATCCAGAACACTATTCGTGGCAAAAAGATTTTACAGAAAAAGAAACATTTATTACCGGAATGTCTCGTGAATCATTAGAGTTATTAAAAAGAGATTTTAGAACCAGATTAACTAAAGACGATTGGGTTCTTACTGTACGAATTGTAAAAACTCTCGGAATTTAAGAATTTAAAAAAACTGAAATTTTTGCGTTTTTATTAGTTTAATTAATTTTATTTTATAATGGAATGCACAATATGTAATACGCAATGTTTTATACCAACTACCAATGACACCAGGTGTTCTCAAACAATCGGAATTAAACTGGATTCTGGAAGTTACATTTGTACCGGTTGTTCCGATGCATTAGATTTTGCTAATGGATTAGAATGTACGGAACAAAAAAATAAAACCAAACCAATTTTACCAGTAAAAAATAAAATTATATTGGACAAAACTAACACTGTAAATCAAGTTTATATTTGTTGTGGAAAATGTTCACAATCATTTACTGGTTTTAAGTGCTTGTGTGGGTTTATTAATCCTCTTTATTGTAAGAAAAAATAAATTAAATTTGCGTTTTAGTTAAATTTGTTTATCTCAATTATTAATATTCGATCTTATGGAAATAAATCAGTTTAACAAAATTAACATATCAGTAATTTATGGTCAAATTGAAAAAATTAAATACCCATCAATATTTTTGTTTAGTCTTATTGCTCATAAAAATGATTTAGAAGATTACGAATTAAGTATATTATTGAGAATATTTATGAAATATCATTCTAATTACATGATGGAAATCAATGTTAAAAAACTATTTGCAAATGAAATTAATCAATATTCTTTATCATGGTGTGCATTGTGTGATTTTTATAAAATCATTGGAAAAAAAATACCATTAGTGTTTGTTCTTAAAAAATTCAACGCAGTTTATTTAAATCAAGATTTTTGGAAAATGGGAGTATCAAATCAACTTGATTTTTTGTCAAACACAAAAGAAAGATTTTTAAGCATATATGATTGTTCAAGAGGAGGAATGCCGTTTCATTACAAATTAGCACAATTATTCAAAGACAATAAATATGACAAAAAAGAAATTATGGAAAATATAATGAAAAGACTATTGGCAATTTTAGAAATATTTGGTACTAGTGTTTTTATTTCAATGGAAATACCACTAATTACTGTTAAGGATTTTTTGGAATTATCCGATGAAAATATATTAAAATATATTATTGTTATTTATGAAAAATTTACTGAATTATTAAATCAAACAATAAAATTATTTGATTCTTATAATTTAATATGTATACAAATGCATAATTTAACCACACCTAGTTTTATTAAAGTTAATTCATTACATATTGATTCAGAAACTGAAGACGAGGACATTAAGTTATTTTGCCAAAAATAATTTAAACATATTTTAGATTATCCAATTTAACTAAACATTAAATTTGCTTTACCATTTGAAACAATAAATAAATCATAAATTTTTCCAATTAATTTAATGTTTAACGCCGACTTGTTATCAATTTCTTCTTGAGTTGAAAAAATTGTACTTAATTGATTAGTATATTCTTTTAACCATTCTGAATTAAAATTTACAATATATTGTTTACCCTTTATCACACGAAAATTTGCTGTACCGGATGGTTGAGTTTCTTCTGGATATAAACAAAATGAATGATAATAGACTCCCTCTGGTAAAATATTATTTAAAAATTTCCATGATAACAAATAAGTATAATAATTTGAATCAACCTTATCCAATAGTAAATCATGTTGATTTAAAACAATTTTTTGTTTTGATATTATGTTATTAGTATAATAATCATCAATATTAAATCTTAAACTAAGATTTTGATTAAATTCTGAAAAACCATATGTAAAAATTTGCGGCTGTATATACCATATTAATTCTTTACATGGATTTGTAAATCCAATATCACAATCGAAAAAATTTTTATTTTTAACAGTATAAATATCATCATCATATCTTTCAACCACATACTCTAATTGTGACCCAGCAAATTTAGCTCTTTCTACATCATCCATAAAAACACTTTCATATACTAGTTTAATATCCGGTACTGTCACAGTACTACAATATAAGTTATAATCAATAAATGGATAATAATCCATTATTTTATAAATAAAACTAGAATAAATTGGCTTTCTCATATTTGCCAGAAATTTTATCCACAAATTTTGAGTAATTACCATGTGTGTTTGTTCTCCATTAACACCATTTTTTGTTGCAATATCTGTTTCAGACATATGGGGTTTTAGAATTTTTGTAATTTGGTTTAATGTTAAAGTTTGAGCATTGTTGGCGAGTATAATGTCTATTTCTAGATCGGATAAATCGGAAAATTTGATTTTAAGTAATTCTTTATTTATTAATGGGCAAAAGTAACTAATTGTGTCATCAAGATAATTAAATGTAGCAGATTCATAAAATAAATTATTGTTTAAAATATATTTATCTTTATATGAGTTATCTATTGTAATTGTAGCCATGTCAATAAAGTGTTGTGTATAATTTTCAAAACACAATATTTTATTTACACTTGATATTTTAGCATTAATTACTACTGATGAATATTGCATTGCAACTAATGGTAAGCTTGCACCTGGATTTTTACAAAACCAAAATATTAAAGGTATTAATATTTTTCTTCCTCCTTTTGGTAAATCATTATAAGTAATCATTTCTGGAACATACCCAATCATTTCCAAATAATTATCCATGTTGTCTTGACTAATACTATGAGACTGATTAATGTGTAAAATATCTTTAGTATATGAATCTATTTCTTGACCGCCAATTTCTAATGTTACTTCATCAAAAAAATTATGTCCCAAATATTCGGCAAAATTAAATTTAATTTGATTTGACTGGGTTTTATCAGTAATTTCATTAGATAATGCAATAATTTCATCGTTGTATTCATCTAAGTAATAAACCATTAAATTATACATTTGATTTAATTGAGCTTTTATTTCCGCTTTTGAAATAAACTTTGTTTTATCATAAGTTATTGATGTTGCAATTAGTTTTGTTATTCCAGTAATATATCCTGACATATCTATTCGTTTAAAAACCACTTCGTCAATTTTATTTAAAAACTGATCTTTTGATAACTTTGCTTTATAATTGAATCTAATAACCTGGTCTTTAAGATTATTAATTGTAACATTGTCGGTTTCTAAATAACTTGATAAAATTCTGTATAATTGAATTTCAATATCAATAAACCCTTTTAGATTTGAATAAAGTAACTGGAAATCGGTTAACTTAGTTTGTAAATTTACAATTTGTAAATTCTTTCTATTAATATAACTTTGATCTGTTATGTATTGATCAGAAAAACTATATTCTGGCAGTGTTATTTCAAAGTAACATCGGTGTATTGCGTCACCACGATTTAATATAAATGAAATTTTGCTATCGAAATCAGGATTTTGTTCTGGTAAAATTTCAATTAGTTCTGTCGCAAAATTTGTATGCCTTCTATATACTCTTTTAAAAAAAGTTATTTCTGGGTCAATAGTCAAATAAACATCTTGTTTACCAGACACAACCATTTGAAGTAATCCTCCTGTCATCTATTAATTTATAATACTTAGGTTTTAAATAATATAATAACTTATTAAATTGTTATATTAATTAAAGATTTTTTTCAAATTGCAAATTTATTGGGGACAAAGAGAAATACCGCCAACAGATGAGAATTTTTCTTGAGGAACAACTAATTTCTTAGTTCCAAGGTGGAAAGCAGCGAAACCTGCTAAGGTAGTACCTAATAACATAAGGTGAGTTTGAGTAATAGTACCATCCATTAAGTAATTAGAAGCTAAAGCACCCATAGATACTTTAATAACATCATTGAATAAGGGTTGGTATTCGTCTTGAATCTTGGGGACCATGTTGGCAACGGCCATATTGAAAGCGGCGTAACCTGCAATGATGGCACCGTGTTCCATAAACCATCTTTGATCGAAAACAATGGGTCTGCCTTCAATGTAAGCAACAATGGCTCTTTGGGCAGCAAAAATAGTTCCGAACTTAACTAAGTCATAAACAGATGCTTTAACACCAGCGTTGTCAACTTGTAATTGGGCATTGATCATGCCGCTAACTTTATTAGTTAAAAGGCCATGAAGAGCAACACCAAGTAAAGTGGCAACAGCTAAGTTCATCCATCTTTCGTTAAATAAGGGAGTTTTGTTAAGTTGACCTTCAACAACATTAGCAACAACTAAAACAGTGGCAAAAAGGGTTAAGTCAGTTTTAGTAACTTGTATATCAGTAGGAGATATCATTACATATATATAGAAAAAAACTAAATATTTTATCAATTTATTTAAATAAATTTTTTATAATTTATTCTTTTTTAAATATTTTTATAATTGCGGATTTGGTAATTCACCACATCCAATGTTTTTTGGTTCAACAGGTTCTCCAGTAACATGATCCAGTATTTGTGTTTGACATGTGGTTAAACAATCAGGGCCATACCAATATTTTAAAACTTTTTCTGCTTCTTGAGGTCCCCATACTTCTATTGATCCAAACTTAAATCTTTTTCGCGGTATAATCCAATCAGATGGATAGTTTACCCATTTCCACCACCAATCATTTTGTTTGTCGATATAGTTACATTTTGTGTCAAAAGGTTCTGCACATCTTACTATTTTACCATCAATATCATCATGAATAAAAATATCAATAAATGGAAACTTTGTTTCGTCAAAGTAAACCTTTATTAATTTCCAATCAGATTCTAAAACTAAACCCTTTGATTTGAATTCATCTTTTAATGACATAACTTTAAAGAAATCGTTTCTTAAAATTGTTATATCTGCATCATCATCCCATGGTATCATATCCCAATGTCTAACTGCACCAAGAAGAGTACCATATGATATAGTATAATATATATTGTGCTTGTTAAAAATCTGGTCTATTTGACTTAATCCAAAAGTTATTTTTTTCTTAATTAATTCACTGTTGATATTATTTCCAAATGTTTCAAAATTGTAAGTTTGATTTTGAACATTTAAATTAAATAAACCAATACATATAATTCCTAAAATAATTATAAAAAAAATACGTTTATTAAACATTAAATTCATTTAGAAAATATCTATTTGTATATGTGAAATTAAATATTTAAACCTATTTAGAAACATGGTGAGTTTAATTAAATATAAGAATCTTTACAAATATTAATATGAAAATTTTTGACTACAAATTTTTAATCCTATTAGGATTGTCCTTAGTTGTATATTTTATTTATAGAGAAGTTGAATATTTACGTGGTAAAGTTGATAAATTAGAAAAAGAATTAAAAGGTAAATCACCTGAACTGGTTGATTTCACACAACCAAAAGCAATAACCAATAAACCTCTACTTGCATTACCGAAACCACCTGGTACAGAAACTGCTCAAGAAATACCAAAACCAGAAATTGTATTAAATGTTATTCAATCTGACCCGGGTTCTGGTAAATCATCGCCAAAGATTATTAGTGTTGATATGTCTCCATCTAAAGCAACCGAACCATCCGGATTCGAATCTGGAGTTAAATTGACAAAAATGGCAAACAAACAAAAAACACAAACCGATTCAGAATCTAATTCCGAATCAAGTTCATCAAAACATCTAGCAATTTATTCCAATGACAATGAACAATATGATGAAACACAAAATTCATTGCTTGAAAGTATCGAGTCAAATAAGCTTGAACTAAATTTTGATTACGCGGAAAAACCCATACCAAAAATTGAAACAAATGTTAATGAAATAATTAACATGGTTACATCAGAAAATTCCGCACAAAAAATTTCAAACACACATACCGAATCAGAAGTAGAAAATTCAGATGGTATTTCAATAGGTGGTATTTCAATTAGTAGTAATAAAAAGTCAAGTTCTTCTGAATCTGAATCAGGTCTTGAAAAAAAAAAATTACCAGAACTTAAAAAAATTGCAGAATCAAAAAATATTAGCTTAACAAAAAAAGTTAACGGTCAACAAAAACCAAAAAATAAACAAGAACTAATTAAAGATATTCTTAATTCCAACAAATAAATTTTAAATAGCCAAGTTTAAAACCTCTAGTGTTAATTGTTAATACAATAAAAAATATCTAATTAAATATATATAAAATGGATAATCGTTACTTTAATTACAAGTGCCCTCCACTTATGCAAGATGCCAGATTCATTACCAATTACACTAAAAATAGTACTTTTGAACAATTTATTCGTAATGTAAATCAAATTGAATCTGCACAAGAATATAAACAATTTTTACAACAAAACGGCGACACTATCATTAACAGAGAAAGAGCTTATTTAGAAAGTATTAACACATGTGCTGTGCATGGTAAATGTGTTCCTATTGCAGCAAACGCTACTGATGCTGCTAAAGTTGCCGGTTCATCATGTGGATGCGCATGCAAACGCTAAATTTGCATTGGCAAGCTAGCACAACTTTTAAATTTTTAATATAGAATTTAAATAAATTAGTTTATTAATAATAAAAATTTATCACTTCTATTAATATAACAATAATATGAATAGATTTGATAAGCCATATAGAATTGCACCATCATTTGATACCAGAAAAAATATTGAGATGTTTGACTTGGCATCAAAATTAGATACACATGAATTATTACAACATTCATTAATTAATAAAATACCTTTTGATGTTTCCGACGAAGAAGCAAATACATTAATTCATATTGTAATAAATGTTGATTCAAGAAAAGCATCTCAACATGCAAAGTTAGGGGTAATAAAGTTTCTTGTAAACAACGGTGCAAATCCTGATAAACCAAATAAATATAACCAAACTCCATTACATTTAGCATGTCATTATCAATATGATTTAATTGTTGAGTATTTATTAAGTATTGATGTTAATCCTAATTTTCAGGATAATATGGGGTTAACTCCTTTTCATTATTTGCTAACCGGGGATATAAAATCCATTGAAAACACTGGAGAAATTATGAACTTTATACCACCTGCTAAAAAACAAGATGTTGAAAAAAATGAGAAATTACTTGATATTAAAAAACAAATTTATAACATTTTAGTAACTAGATTAATTAAAGATGAGTTTCCAATTTTTAAAACATTTTCCAATACAATTACCAATATACTTGAATCAGATAGTGAATTTATTTCACAGCGTGTGGAGTTAGAACAAAAAATTGTTAAATTAGCACAAGATACATCATTACCAAATTATCTTGGAGAAATTAAAAATACTGTAAATGTTGCACTTAAATCCATCAGTAAAAAAATAGAAAGACTATTTAATGGATTTCCAGAACAGTCTGATTTACAAATTCACTCAACAGACAAATTATCTTGGTCTCACCCAACAAATACCCAACCACTATCATTGATTAAAAATGGCGATATTAAAAAATCAATTAAAAATGAAATTGCAAGAGCAGGAGAAGATATAATTAATTTAAGTTCTGATTTTAAACCAATTTCCATTAATTTTTCATCATATGAAACAGACGGCTTAAATGAAATGATGGAAATATATTTAGGTAAATTTAATAAAGCCCAATTTACAAAAATTCCAGGCAGTAATGAATATTATTATTCTAGCACAATGAGTATACCAGAAAGAAAACTTTTTTTAGATGTTAACAATATGTTAAAACATCCTAACGCTTTTGATAATGCATCAAGTATTATTGATTTTAAAAATTTAAAATACACAGGTGGACCAAGAAATGTTCCAGTACGTTTTATTAATACTCAATTAACAAATTTAAATCCTGTTATTCCTATTGTAGTACCAACTGTTTTGGAAGAAGTTAAAAGAATATCTGTGCAATTAAATTCAAATGAAAAAATATTATATATGCTTGATCCACCAATAAGTTTAATTAGTCTTAAAGCTATTGCAAATGATATTCAAAACGGTACTTTAGACATAATAAATATTACCGGTGCTAATTATACAAGATATTTTCAACCTGATTTAGATGCAAATATGCCTCCAGATCCTTTTTACAAACAAGCAATGTTTTGTTATGTAGTTTTTGCTTTTGTTGGTATTTCAAATCCAGATAAATTTAAAGAGTTAGGCGATAATCCATATATAAAAAACATTATTGACACAAATAGTTTTGCAGCCAAATGGTTTAGATCTTATTTAGATGGATGTAATGCAGGGTCATTTGTTTACGGAATGTATTTAGATATGGTTTGTTATTTATCAAGTTCTAATCTTGATAGCATAACTCAAACAAACTTAAGAGTATTAATGTTAGTTGCTGGTTTAGCAAATGAAACAATTAGTCTTGACCAAAGTATTTGCAATGCTTATAAACCACAAGTTATTGCAGATTTATGTAATTCTACTAGTTTAACATCAGAACAAGAAAAAATAACTGCAATTACCATGATGATACTTAATGAAAATTGTACCGGAATATACTGGACTAATATTGAACAAAACTACAGTACACTTGCTTCAATCCCAACAACAGGAATTGACACTAAAGTTCTAACTATTGGTGCACTTGTACTAAAATATTTTACAAATCCTACAGGATTCAGTGCTAACACAACAAGTCCTGAAGATAAATTATTTAGAGCATATGCGAAATCAGGAAAGAAACCAATCTGGGTACTCTCAAATATTATAATTGATTTTGTTGAAAACATGGCCAATAAACCATTAAAACAAACAATGCTTGATTTTATTTATTTGTTAAATAGTTACGACCAGGCTCAAATTAAAAACATAAATATTTTTAAACAAATGACAACAAGAGAAATTCTCTTACGTCCTTTAGATTTAAGTAAAAATATTCAACCCAGTCATTATGGGCTGGAAAATGTTCAAATCGATTCAAGCAAATTTTCACATTTGGGAAATATTGTTCAAAATCATTGGCATGTGGCACATACATTAGGTTTATATTTTGAAGGCATGTGTAATCCTCATGAAGATTATGACACCTCAAAAACATTTAGTGTTATGGAAAAAGGAAAATCCAATAAAGTTGATTACAAAGATATTTATATTATAAGACAACCTGCTATAGTCCATACATTTAGTCCCACAAATGATCTAATAGCGAATCAACTTCCTTTACCATTTAATAATGTTGTACTTGCTGGCGGAACTGCATTACCACCAATAAGAAGAGCAACTTATTATAATATTGATAATAGACCCATATTAAATCCATCAGTTTATTCTTATTTTGTAATGTTAGTTACAAGAATTAAATATTACCAAGACAAAATTAAAGTTTTGTTAAAGTTTGTGGAAACATATACAGAAGAAATTAAAAAGGGTAAAACAACTAATATGGGTTCATTAATAACCACAATATATCCCAAATTAGTTACTTTGTGTAAAATTACTAATTCTTATGTGGAGTCTGTAGAAAAAATAAATAAAAATTATGAAAACAAAGACTTTTGGAAACATTCCGAACTAAAAAGCACAATTAGTAAAATAACAACATATGATTATGTTGAATTAGCAAAATCGATAAATACCATTAATGCAAGTTTTTATTTGTACTATTATATTTTTTCTCCAAATAAATTATTTAAGCTAAATAAGTTTAACTACTATCAAATACCAATAAACTCACCCGGCAAATACTGGGTTTTTAATGATCCTATGCCTGTTGCTAACGTTTATGACCCTGTAACAATGGGTCAACCTGTTGCACCGGCCGGACCTGCTGGACCAACAGACTTAACTACGATTCAGCCAAGTACCGGGCTTGTTGGACAATTTAGTATTGGAAATTACAATTCATTTTATGATGAATACAAATTAAATAATTTCAATACAACAATAACAGACAATTCAGCTAGTTTTAATGTAGATAAAACCAATAAGTTACCTCCATCACTAAGCGCGAATTTGGAAATATTTTATAAATACTGTTTGATTGAGCTTGTTATTAAAACTATTAGCGAAATTGATACAAATAAAAGTCCTGGGTCAAGTACTAATGGGTTATATACAAGCTTAATTAGTTTAGTGAAATCATCTGGTATTGAAGTTAATGACTTGGAAATATCTGCATATCATTTGGTTAGTAAAATAGTTCAAGAAATCGTTAGAGAACAATTTGCTATTTATGTAAATAACGAAGTTAATGATGTGTTTAGAAAAGCCATTACAAATTTACCTAGTTTGTCGGGATTACCAGTAACTGATATTTTTACTCAAAAAGAAATGTCGGTATCAATTGATAAGACTGACATAGAATTTTCAAAAATAACAAAATCAAAACAAGTTAAGAACTTATACAATATTTTAATTCAACCAACAAAATCAGATGTATTTATACTTTATCCTAATGATTTAACAAATATCTCTAAACTTAAAATGAAAACTGGAATTACAGTGAACACAAAAATTATTGAGTTATTACTGGAAAAAAGAGGTTCCCCTTACAATGTAAATTTTGATGGTCAATCACCAATATATAATTTAATTAAAAACTTTAATTATGGTCCAGTAAAAGCACTTAAAAATTTAGGTGTGGATTTTAGAGATTTTGAGGGCGAATTACCAATGGAATTTTTACTTAAGGAATTTTCTAACAGTATTGATAAAGCAATTGGGTCTAACTTAAAGCTTCTATCTAATAAAGATTTATTGAGTAATTGGGATAATTATTTATTTAATGATGTTAAAACATTAATTACATCCAATGAAGTTTATGGAAACAATGTTTTAGGATATCTTCCGTTATCTTTTAATATTTGTACTTATATTGTATTACAATATTTGCTTGAAAATTTAATTAATACTGATGACATATACACACTAGACGATTTGTCTGAATTTTTAAACTTTATTGAGGTTGACATTAATGATATTAATAAAAATTACTTGGGTGAAATAATCGGCAAATTTAAAATTCCTGTAGATTTAGGTAAATATATTGCAAAAGAATTCCTAATAGAAAAAGTTAACCAACTTAAAAATATTAAAAAAGAAAAACAAGTAATGGATGATAATATTGCAAAACTAACAGTTTCAAACCCATCACTTGCTACTAAATTAAATTCGAGTTCAAAATATAGCAAAATTACTAATGATATGGTTAAGTTAAGTTCAGATATTGCAAATTTATCAGCCACAATTAGAACAATAACCGGAAATATTAAAAACAAAAGAATAAATGAATATAAAATAATAAAAAGATATCGTGCTTTATCCGGTTCATCAGTACATAATGCACTTATTATGGTTGGATGGGAAAAAATGTTAGAATTACCATATGATAAATCTAATTATAACTTGGGATTAATTCAGTTATTGATTAAACAAAAAGCTCTTTGTTCTAAATTAAATTTAGCAAATATGGAAACTTTAAGAAAAATTTCCAAACCATTAAGTAAACTTGCTGAAATTGGTCAAGAATATTTTTCTGGTCCAAAATTCACCGAAACTAACAAGACAGCACATTTTGTCAGAGACATGATTGAATATCTTACTGAAATATCCATATGTACTGGTCTTGAACTTGTAATAAGACGTATTCTATATACTTATTTTTCTAATGCATCACCAGATGATTCTCAAAATGATATTTCTGATAGAATTGATTTTATATTAGAAGCAGATACTTATGGTACTGGTAAATCATTGTTAACAATTCTTAAAACTCAAATAGCTCCAGAACTTGCTAAAAATTCTTCTGAAATTTTTGCAAACAGGTCCGAAGAACAAGGATATTTGGTAAGACCACCGAGAGATATATTAATTGGATTTTTCCAATTGTTAGAAAATTCGCCAATTAAGTTACCTAATGAAATCATGGCAATTTTTATTAAAGATGTTGTATCTTATTTTGATACATTTACATCTAGAACTATTGGGTTATGGCAAGTTAATGCGGAGAATATATTTAAATATTTTATCAATAACTATAGATGTGTTGAAACAATATTAAGCCTTTAAAAATATAATAAAAATTTATTAATCTTTATTAATTTTTTAATCTTGCAAATTTGCTCTTTTGTATTCATCCATAACTGATATAGTTTGTGAATTTAAGTAAGTATTATCATTTTGTATCTGTTCCTCTGTAATTTTTAAAGTAAAACTATGGTTTATATTTCTAAAATTAATTCTTGAGCCGTCGGGATAAACAAACCTAATAGTTAGCTCAGACAATGTTGAAATGGGAAATCCCTTATAGTATACGTTATTTGGAATTGTAACAAACGTATTAAATAATATATCACCAGGATTTCCAGATAACTGAATTTTTGCAAATGCCGACTTTAAGTTATTATTTGAATATATATATTCAATATCATTCAAGTACATCAGAAAATAATTATGTTTACCAACAAAATTCATAAAATTTGTACTATAAGTTATTAAATTACCAACTGGATTTAGATTTACTGAATTTATATATGGGTCATAGTTAGTTATTTCTGAACTAAAGTCAATAATTGAATATTTACTACCGGAATTTTTAAACCCAATAATTTCACCACATGTGTCCGATTTATCAAATAGTAAACTTACTTTGGTTTTACTTTTAATTACAATATTTTCACCACCACTTAATGGTTTATTTGCAGATTCATCAGCAATTTCATTGACACTACCTAATATAATGTTATATGTGTTATTTCTCAAGTTTACTTTGTAAATTTTATGTTCCTTGTTAATGTATTTTGATGAAATTTGGCGAATTTCAGAATTTGAAGTTGTTGTAACATCACCAGAATTTGATATTGATATTATATCATCAATTTCAACATAGTTATTTGGATGTGATATTGTTAAAATAAAAAATTCTTCCGTATTAATATTTTCTTTACTTATTGAAAGTGAATTTGGTAGCTTAGCTAAACTGAACGGTTTAAAAGTTATTTTTTGAATATTACTTTCTATAGTTATATCAAAATAATTATATTCGGTGTTCAATAAATTAATATTTACACGTTTAACCCCATTGATTTTTTTTAATAAATTTTGAAGAAATGTTTCTGATGTGTAAAAACCTTCATCAATACTAACATTGTAAATATGTGTTCCGTCATCAATATGTTTCCAATAAATTTTATCATTGATATTCTTTTTAACAACAATATCCACATATGGAAACTCTGTACTAACTAATTCAATATTAGTAACATTATTAAAGCTTTTTTTTAAATTAATAACATAATCGTCTGCATCTGGATGTCCAACTATTGTATTAATTATTTTATTTACTAAAATATTAGTTCCCCCTCCTTTAATATTTCCATATGATTTTAAATTAATATCAATTGTAAAATTATTTGCATCTAAAACCTGAGCTACTTCAAAACTACTTTGATAGTTATAATTTCCAATTGGATAGTTTGCATTTAAATAACCCAATGGAATACCACCAATATGTAAATAAGAAATCTTAAAAATTTGTTTAACCTGATAATAACCAGTTGTACCATTGTACTCATTTGGTAGCTCTATTAAAATACATTGATTATTTATTATTGTTGTAATATTTGTTGAATTTGTTGACAACAAATTAATTAAATCAGTTGATGCCGTTAAAGAAAGAAAATATGATGAAGGAATATCAATTGAACCAATTAAACATTTTTTAACTCCAAGTAAGTCATTTAGTTTAATATTGTCAAAATTATTTGATTCTGTTTGGTCCCCAACTAATTCAATGTTACAAAAAATTTTATCTGAATATGATTTATAATTTATAACAATATCATTTGAATAAAATAAAAAAATCGCGTATTTGGAATTTTTTATTAAATAAACAGAATCAACAACAGTTTTTTCCATTCCTTCTACATTTTGTACTGTAATCATATCTCCTACTTCAAGTTTATGATTTGGATAATTAAATTTAACTGTCGATGAACCAGCTGTAAATGTTAACGGATTTTCAGGTAAAGTTTGGCCTGTTGATGTTAAGATGTTTTTAGGGTACATGGTTCTAAATGAACTATCAATATTAACAAGTGTGTTTTTAGTAATTTTTGTTTGGGACATATATTATTAATAAATGGTGAGTTTTTTTTAAATACTAGTTATTTTTATTTAGTTCAGCACAATTTTTAAGTTTTTTACTTGTAAGATATATTATACCAAATAAAAATACAAAAAGTAAAATTAGTTTCCAGTTTCTAAAAAAGTTTTTTAAATAATAAACATAAATTAGTATTGGATCTGAGTAATATTTTACAAAGTCAATAATTTCTCCATTAAATAATATGGGTAAAAGTTCCCCATATAAATATTTAACATGTGAATCTTTCGTCTGAGCCATTTTTGAGTTTTCAACAATTTTATTAACAGATATAATTTTATTTTTAGTATCTGTGTCATAAATATGATTTACAAGTAACTTAAACATAATGTCTTTTTCTGTTATTTTAAATTTAGCTACTAAACGGTCTATCATTAAGTTTAAATTATTCTTAACTTCAATATATATAATATTCAAGTCTATTATTATTCTTGACTCTGTTAAATTAATTTTTTCAAATGAGTCATAATGTTTTCCAATAATGTCTTTCAAAAGCAAACCAATACTTTCATCGATTAGTTTATATGTAATTTCTGTATCCATAATATAATATATTAGAATATAAAAATTACTTCCTTTATATATAAAAAAATTGATAAAATTATATAAAAACATATTGTTCCTAATATTCAATCATGTCTAAAAATACAAAATCTGCTAGTACAAAGTCAGAAGCTGAAAAGTACGACAAGAAAACCCCAAGAGAACACGTGCTAATTCGTCCCGACACTTATGTTGGCGACATTGAACCAACTGTTGAACCTATGTGGGTTTATTCAGAAAAAACCGGTAAAATGTCAAAGGAAGAAATCACATACACTCCTGGATTTTTTAAAGTTTTTGACGAACTTCTTGTTAATGCTCGTGATGCATCTGAAAATGATAAATCGTGCGATACTATTAAAGTAGAGTACAATGTTGAAGAAGGATATATCAGCGTATGGAATAACGGGGACATTGGTATTCCTGTTGAAGAACACCCCACTCATAAAATGTTAGTGCCTACAATGATTTTTGGTGAACTACTTACTAGTAGTAATTACAACGATGAAGAAGAGCGTACTACTGGGGGGAGGAATGGTTATGGAAGCAAATGTCTTTCACCAAATACACAAGTACCATTATGGAATGGTCAAACAAAATTAGCAAGTGAAATTAAAGTTAATGATAAACTAATTGGTGACGATGGTACAATTAGAACAGTTAAAAAAATAATTACTGGACAAGGTAAAATGTATGATATTACACAAGCAAATGGCGATACATACACAGTAAATGACCAACATATTTTAACATTACATATGCCAGATCATAAAGTAATTTTTTGGAACAATACTAAATGCGGTTGGACTGTTTTGTGGTGGGATAATAATAATAAAAAAATATGCGCAAAAACCTGTAGAGCCTACACTCCACAAATTCCATGTGACTATTGTGATGTTTTATTAACTGATAATTTAAATAGACACATTAGGAGATGTCATCCTGATATGCCCGTACTTAAAAAACCAAGAAAATCACCTACTATTGAACCAGAGTTAACGCCAGAAGTTGCTAATGCAAAAAAAGAACTAGAAAATTTTTGTAAAACCATTCCAAATAATAATGTTTTTGATATTAGTATTCAAGATTTTTTGAAGCTTGATGAAACAACACAGAAAAGGTTAGCTGGTGTAAGAGGGCAATGTGTACAATGGGTAAAAAAACCAGTTGAACTTGATCCTTATGTTTTGGGCCTATGGTTAGGTGATGGTATGTCAAATGGTTATAGGTATGCATGTTATGGTGAAAAAGACTCTGAAATTATTGATTATTTGAATGTGTGGGGTCAAGCCAATGATGCTACTGTTACACAAAAAAGTACTTATGTTTATAGTATTACATCAACAAGTAATCACGGTAAAAAAGGACATGCTCCACTTAAAAACCAATTAGATAAATATAACTTGGTTAATAATAAACATATTCCTATTGATTATTTAGTTAATGACAGAGATACACGTTTAAAAGTACTTGCCGGAATAATTGATACTGATGGTTCTCTCTCACGAGATGGTACTAGAATAACAATTACACAAGGTCTTGAACATAAACAACTTATAGATGGTATTGTTTACTTAGCACGTTCTCTTGGATTTTATTGTAGTTTAACAACAAGAAAAACCACATGGACGTGGAAAGATGAGAAAAAAGAAGGAACCGCATACAATATTAATATATCAGGTGATATTAACGATATTCCTACTAGGTTACCAAGAAAAACATGTAACTCAACATTATGTAGAAACACATCCAAATCTACTGGATTTATCGAAATAAAAGAATCAAAAACAAAAGATTTTGTTGGTTTTGAAATTGATAGTAATCAAAGGTTTGTTATTAATGATTTTACAGTTACACATAACTGTGCTAATATTTTTTCTACCCGATTCATTGTCGAAGTTGATGATGCTAAACGTGGCAAACGCTTTAAACAAGAATGGACTGAAAATATGTCTGTAGTTAGTAAACCAGAACTTACAAAGTTACCCGCGAAAACTAAAAGTTCTGTTAAAGTAACATTTTATCCTGATTTTAAACGATTTGGTATTAAAAATTTATCAAATGATCACAAAATGTTATTTCATCGAAGAGCCATTGATATTGCGGGTACATCTAATAATAAACTAAAGGTTTTTTTCAATGAAACTAAGATTGATACCAACAATTTTAAATCATATATTGAACTATATTATCCCATAGAATCTAATGAATTATATTTTGATACTCCTAGTGAGCGTTGGACAGTTGGTGTGCTTTACAAACCAGATGCCGGTGGTGAAGTTGTAAGTTTTGCTAACGGTATCAACACCTATCGTGGTGGTACTCACTGTGTCCATGTAATTGATAACTTAGTCAAAGTACTAATTAATGATTATATTAAAAAGAAAGATAAAAATATTAAAGTGACGCCAACTCTTCTTAAAGACAATTTGGTATTTTTTATTAATTCAGTTATTATTAATCCAGCTTTTGGTTCTCAAACCAAGGATACCCTGTCAAGTAAAGTTGATAAATTCGGTTCCAAATACGAACCAACACCTGCATTCCTTAAAAAGCTTGCTAAATGCGGTATTGTTGAACAAGTTATTGAATTAGCCAAGTTTAAAGAAAATGCTGGACTTAAGAAAACTGATGGAAAGAAACAAGTTAAAATTACTGGTATTCCTAAATTAGAAGATGCTAACAAAGCCGGTGGAAAAGAATCAAGTAAGTGTACTTTGATTTTAACCGAGGGAGATTCAGCTAAAGCTACTGCAATGGCTGGGCTTGGTGTTGTTGGTCGTGATTATTATGGGGTTTTCCCTTTAAAAGGAAAACTGCTAAATGTTCGTGAAGCAGGTGCTGCACAATTGTTAGCTAATGAAGAAATTAAAAACCTTAAAATTATTATGGGCTTAAAACAAGGTGAAGATTATTCATCTGACGAAAAATTCAGTACGCTAAGATATGGACATATTTTATTATTAACTGACCAAGATGTTGATGGTTCTCATATCAAGGGTCTATTTATTAATATGTTACATACATTATGGCCTACACTTGTAAAACGCGAATCGTTTGTTCAAAGTTTAAATACTCCTATTGTAAAAGCAACTAAAGGAAAAGATACTATTACCTTTTATAATTTAACTGACTACGAAAAGTGGAAGGAAACTCCTGAAGCTTCTGGTTATAAGATTAAATACTATAAGGGTCTTGGTACTTCCACTGCTGCCGAAGCCAAAGAATATTTTATTGATATTGAAGAAAAGTTATTAAATTATCTTTGGGAAAATATGGATGTGGATGTTAAAGCAAAGTTTTCTGATTCCGATAAAACACAAGGAAATAGTAAAAATAAAAATAAATCTAAGTCCACCCCTGTTGCCAAAAATTCAGAACCAGAATCTGAATCTGACAATGAGTCCGATGGTTCTGATAATGAGTCAGATAGTGAAGATGAAGAGGCTCTTGATGTTTTTATACCTAAACATGACGACGACGATGCAATTAGATTAGCTTTTGATAAGTCTAGAGCAGATGACCGTAAGAAATGGCTCATGGCCTATGATAAAAATAAAGTACTCAAGTATGAACAAAAAGTTATTCCATACTATGACTTTATTCATTATGATCTAATTCACTTTTCAAATGACGACTTAATTCGTTCTATTCCATCTGTTATTGATGGCCTCAAACCATCTCAACGTAAAATCTTATATGGAGCTTACTTGAGAGGTTTAGATAAAACAGAAGTCAAGGTAGCTCAATTAGCTGGGTTTGTTTCTGACAAAGCAGCTTATCATCATGGTGAAATGTCGTTAAACGGTGCAATTATTGGCATGGCGCAAAACTTTGTTGGTTCTAACAACATTAATGTTTTATTTCCTGCTGGTCAATTTGGTACTCGTCTTAAAGGCGGTTCTGATGCTGCATCTCCTCGTTATATTTGGACTAGTTTGGAAAAACTGACTCCACTTATTTATAATCCAGTTGATGACCCTATTTTAAAGCAACAAGATGAAGATGGTGAACCAATTGAACCAGAATATTATGCTCCAATTATTCCTATGGTTTTAGTTAATGGAGCTGCAGGTATTGGTACGGGGTTTTCAACTAAAATTCCTCCTTATAATCCTGTTGATATTATTAAAAATATTCGAAACATTATGATTGATGCTGAATTTGAACCTATGGACCCATGGTGGCAAGGTTTTGAAGGCATTGTTAGTAAAATCGATGACTTTAACTATGAAATTTATGGTACTTGGTCAGTCGATGATAATAAATTAACTATTACTGAATTACCAGTTGGTGAATGGACCAGTAATTATAAGGAATTTTTAGAAAAGATGCTTGATGATGTACCTCTTAGAGGTAAAGCAGATGATAAGAAAGCGAAAAAACCAGTTAAGAAAGAAAAGGAAAATCCCTTTTTATCGTACAAAGATAACAATACTGATTCTAAGGTACATTTTGAATTAACATTTGAAGATGGATATTTAGATAGTTGTAAAGATATTGATAAACAATTTCACTTGTACAAAAAATACTCAATTGCAAACATGCACTTGTATGGTCCTGAAGGCCATATTAAACGATATGATACTGTTGAAGAAATTATGCGTGACTATTTTACAGTACGTTTAGAATTATATCAAGCACGTAAAACCCATCAATTAGGTATTCTTGAACACCAATTAAAGTTGATTAGTTACAAAGTCAAGTTTATTCTCATGGTTGTGGAGAAAAAGTTAGAAGTAAATAATAAGAAACGTATTGAAATTGAAGAAAAGCTTGAAAAACATAAATTCCCAAAACTTGGTCGCTCAAAAGATGATGTAAAAGTTTCATATGACTATTTATTATCAATGCCTATTTATAACTTGACACATGAAAAAATTGAGGAATTAAAGAAACAACAGGAAGATAAAGAATCAGAATATGAAGACTTGGACTCCAAATCACCTCAAGATATTTGGGCGGAAGAATTAGATGTACTTGAAGAAGAATATAACAAATGGTTTAACAAAAAAGTTCAAGAAGCAAAAGAAACAACTACTAAAAAGAAAGCGAAAAAAAGTAAGAAAAACTAATAAGGCTTAAACATTATTAGGCCTTTATAATTTATTTTAATTAATTAAGTATTATAATTATATTTTACTTAATTTAAATTAACCTATAAGTTCCATGTCCACTGAACTTGACCATTTGACAAGTCTTCCAGTTTAACTTTTTGTTCTGGCAAATATTCATCTCGGATTTTATCAGAAATTGCAAATAACTTGGCTTTAGTTTCTTTATCAACTATTTTAACTAATTGCTTGATATCTTGGCGGATTTTACAGATGGTATCAACTAATCCAGCAGAATTACTAAGTGATTTTTCTTGAACAATATTTTGGGTTTCCATTCCCAAAGTTTTTAAAAAAGTGGAAAATAATTGGTAAATTTCCGCCAAATTGGAATAAGCAAATTTATTTGAATAAATTGTGTCAATTGTATTTGTAATTAACTTTATGGCTTCTGATGTATTAAAATCATCTGCTAACAGTTTATTAAAATTGGCTTCAACTAAATCAATATCAAATGTATTTGCACAACCAGTTGATAAATTAGATTTAATTTGTGTATCCAAGTTAAATAGAAAGCTTTTAATTCTTCCCCAAGTAACTTGACCATATTTACAAATTGAATCATTCAAGTCCATTTGATCAGAATACTTGGATGATAAAAACATTAGCCGAATTTCATTGGGATTGTACTTGGTTAAAAATTGTTTTATGGTAATAAAATTCCCAAGAGATTGAGACATCTTTTCACCGTTGATATGCAGGTGTCCAGAATGGGTAAAACATTGGACCCAATTGTCTCTACCAAAATAACTTGACGACTGTAAAAATTCGTTATTATGGTGGGGATATTTCAAATCAATTCCACCAGAGTGTACATGTACATTGGTACCAAACATTAATTTCATAATTGCCGAACATTCAATATGCCATCCTGGTCTTCCCTGACCTAGTTCTAAACCTTTATATGAAAAAGTCCATGACAATTCATTTGGGTCATTTACTGCTTTCCAAAGAGCAAAATCTCTTGGTGATTTTTTATCATACAAATGAGTATTTTTGGTTATTTGGTCTAAATGATTCGCACAATGTAAACAATTAAATTCGAAATTATTAGAATACTTTTCAACATTAAAATACACTGACTTATTTGGGTGTGTATCATCAAGACCAACATACGCATAACCATCATCTAAAAGTTTTTTTATAAAATTCATAATTGAGCACATGACATCTTCGTGTGTAACACGTAAACATTGTTGTGGGGGTGTGATATTTAGTGCTTGCATATCAGACCAAAAACTTGCTAGTTGAGTATCAATAAAATTTTGATACAGTTTGCGCTTTACTTGAATGTCTTTGTTTTCCCCATTTAGCAAATTAACTTTATTGATAATTTTATCATCAATATCAGTTATATTCATCCCATAATTTACATAAAATCCTTGTGACCGTAAATATCTACACATTGTGTCAAAAATAATATAAGTTCGAGCGTGACCTAAATGAGAATCATTATAAATCGTCGGACCACAGCAGTACCAGTTTATTGTTTTAGATTTTAATTGTGCTAAATCATAATATTCATTTGTTAAAGAATTAAATAGTCTCATTAAAAATCATATAATAATAGTTTACTATAACAAATAAAATCAATTTTTTATTTTGTTATAACATCATTTTTATCTTAGTCATTATAATAATGGAGAATTCATCCAGTGAATTTTATGATAATTCAAAGTTACTTTTTAGTGAAATGATAAAGCTAAGCTTTTTACTTAAAATAATTTTATTGTTTTTTGTCTATTTATTTTCTAATTATGTGTTTGACCGTATTGATAATGAAGATTTAATAAGAACTTTTGCACAAAGTCCATACACAACAATACAACTTCCAAATAACACAACTTTTAAAATACTTATTACAATTGGTATGGTAATATTCAGTCATTTTATTTATAAGGTTGCTATCAAACCATTTGTTTATCCAAATAATTGAAATAAGCACATGTTATTAATACATTTTCTAATATAATTGTAATGGGTGGTAAAGCATTAAAAAACACAATTACCAAACGTATGGATTTAGAAAATTACTTGAGAATTAAACAATATGTCATATCTAAATTAAAAACAGAAGGATATATTATCGAAACAATTAATGAAACTCCTGGTAAAGATTCATTTGGTGACTTAGATTTATTATATTGGACAGAATCGACCAATGACATTCGCCAAGTTATTAGCCAATTATTTAAACCCAATGAAATCGTTCGTAATGGAAATATCTGTTCATGGGATTTTGAACAATTTCAAATTGATCTGATAAAATGTTCTAACTTGAATGAAATGGCTTTTTCTAAATTTTATTTTTCATATGGGGATGTTGGAGGAATATTAGGTAGAATTTGTTCTGCACATGGGTTAAAGTTTGGTCATGATGGATTAAGTGTGGTTTTATTTGACCAAACAGTTTATCCCGAAAATCCTTTTGATTATAAAAAAACCCATACTGAAATTTTATTAAACAATAATCCTGAAAAAGTTTGTCAGTTTTTAGGATTAGATTGGAATCAGTATAATAGTGGATTTTCTAATGTGAACGAAATATTCGAATGGATTGTAAAATCAAAATATTTTTCATTTGAATTATTTAATACTTTTAATGCCGAAAATATGAAAAGGTTAAAAATTAGACCTATGTACATTAAATTTATTGAATACATTGGAATTAACAAAGATAAAATTTATCGCGGGCATCAATTTTCACACAACGAACAACCGGTAGCAATTAAATATTTTAATGTAGAACACTTGGTTGACCAGGTTAGAAAAGATTTAGAAATTAAAAAAGCCGTTCAAAATAAATTTAATGGGTATTATTTAATTGGATTGGGTTATGATGGCAAACAAACAGGAAAAATTATTTCTGAATTTAAAGCTAAGGTTACTAAAGATTTTGGCATTAGTTGGGACCAATGGATTTTTGAATCAGATGTTAAACTTATTTATAAAGTTCTTGGTGATGTTATAAATAGTTGTGAATTATGTAAAAATAGTTAAAAATATTTGTTTATGATGTGGTTTACATAGTCTAAGTATAAGTTTGGTTAAAAAAATTGATAAAGATTTCTTTTATATTAGGTATATAAATATTTAATATAAATGATTAATTCTCAAACAAATGACAGTATTGAATTCCAGTTGTATGATTGGCTGGAAGGTCATGAAGAAATTAGAGACGAAGATGGTGATTATGACGATGATGAAGATTTACCAGGTAAGTTTATTATCCATAGTTTTGGAAGGTGTGATAATGGGAAATCTGTGTATGCTAAAATTGTTAATTTCACACCGTATTTTTACATGTTACTACCAAATAAACTTCAAAACAAATCTAAAAGTGACCTTGTTCCAATTGTTAAAAAAATTGGAGAATATTTTAAAGGAAAAGAAAATAAAAAAGTATTTTTTAAATTTAAACCTACATTAACGGAACTACAACTGGTCAAACTTAAAAAAGCAGAAGGTTTTACAAACGATAAAGAATTTTGGTTTGTTAGACTTGTTTTTTCAAATGCTGATGGAATGAAAAAATATAAAAGCTATTTGGAAAATAACGAAATAATAATACCAAGTATCAAAGAATTATCCACTAAACCTGTTAAGTTTAAATTATATGAAGCTAACTTACCACCAATGTTTAGATGTTTCCATCTTAGAGAAATTAGCGGTTGTGCTTGGGTTGAAACATCTGACTATGAACTAATTGATGAACCAGATGAAAAAGAATCACGTTGTGATATTGAGATTCGAGTTGACTGGAGAAAATTAAATCCAATTACAAAAGATCATAACGCTCCATTTAGAATATGTTCCTTTGATATTGAATGTACTTCAATTGATGGCGAGTTTCCTCAAGCAAAAAGAAAAGGTGATCAAGTAATTCAAATTGGAGCAACATATACTTATATTGGAAAATCTATACCATATAGACAATATATTGCATGTTTAAATAATACTGATCCAGTAGAAAATACTATTGTTGAATCTTGTGAAACAGAATCTGAACTTATGTTAAAGTTTTTAGATGAGATAAATACAAATGACTGTGACATAGTTACCGGATACAATATATTCTTTTTCGATGAAAAATATATGTATGACAGATGCAAAGAAGTATTAAAAATAGATGTTGATATGGCTTATATGTCTAAATTAAAAAATCACAAGTGTAATTTTAAAGACACAAAACTTTCATCTTCTGCTCTTGGTGAAAATCAATTGAGGCTATGGGAAACTCCAGGACGAGTACATATTGATTTGATGAAAGATGTTCAAAAAACTTTCAGTTTACCATGTTATAAACTCGACTATGTTGCATCCAAGTTTATTCGCGGAGAAGTTTTAACTTACAAAGCACTAGAAAAAGACCAATTTGAATTGGAATGTAAAGCAGTTCAAGACATTTATCCTGGTGATTATATCCACTTGGAAGTTATCAAAGGCTTTGTTTCTGATGAAGTTGGCGAAAAGTATTTGGTTTTATCAGTGGATTCTTCAAGTAAAAAAATTATTGTTAAAGGTGATGATTTTTTAGCTGCAGAATTAGATACCGCAAAACTTGGTGGTGTTATCAATTGGTCACAAGCAAAAGATGATGTGGGACCAAAAGATATTTTTAAATTACAAAAAGGTAGTCCTGCAGATAGAGCTATTGTTGCCAAATACTGTGTTAAGGATTGTAAGTTAGTTAATTTGCTTATTAATAAATTAGAAGTTGTAACTAAAAATATCGAAATGGCTAATGTCTGTTTTGTTCCGTTATCTTATCTATTTATTCGCGGTCAAGGTATTAAGTTATTTTCCCTGTGTATGCGCGAATTTAGAAAACAAAAATATGCTTTCCCGGTGTTAAAGGTTGATAAATTGTATAGGTGTGTAAAATGTACAACCGAATACTTGAATAAATGGGAATGTCCAAAATGTCGGTCAAAATCACGCGAAGAAGTTGAATCAGAAAGTTCAAGTTATGAAGGTGCAATTGTATTTGACCCTGTTCCAAAAGTAGATTATGAAGCACTTGCTACAAAAGATTATGCAAGTTTGTATCCATCTTCTATTCTTCATAAAAATATGAGTCATGAGACCATGGTAGAAGATCCAGAATATGATAACTTACCAGGTGTCAAATATTACAATGCTCATTTTAAAGAATCTGATGGTTCCATTCAATACAGACGTTTTGCACAAATAGATAATAAGTTTGGTGTTATTCCTAAAATTCTTGATGACTTGCTTAAAGCCCGTAAATCAATTAAGAAACAGATGAAAACAGAGTCTGACCCCTTCAAGTATAAAATCCTTGATGCAAAACAATTAGCCGTCAAAGTAACTGCTAACTCATTGTATGGTCAATTAGGTGCACCAACCAGTCCAGTATGTAAACGCGATATTGCAGCGTGTACCACATCCACTGGTCGCGAAATGCTTATTTTGGCTAAAAAATATGATGAAGAACAATTACCGTGGATTATGAATGGGCTTAAATACTTTTATGAAACATCCCAATTAGATAAAGTAGACCATATGTTTGACTTAGAACTTAAGGCTAGAACCGATAATGAATTTATTTCAAGTGTTAAAAAATATATTACACAAGATATTTCCAAGCTAACCTTCCAGCCAGTAATTAGGTACGGTGATACCGACAGTATATTTAGTTGTTATCGCTTCAGGGAAAAATGTAATAAAGTAAATCAAGAATCTGCTCTTAAAATATGGAAAAAAGTTATTCAATTTGGCAAAACTTTAATTGAACCATACTTTAGTCCGAAAGAAAGAGAAATTTTTGTGGAAACATTTAATGCTCATTATTCTGACAATAAAATTGTTAACATGGAATTACCAGAAGCACCAAAATGTTTACCAGAACCAACACATCATGCAATAGTATTACCAATTGAAGAACGTATAAAACAATTTGTTAAAGAATACATGGAAGAAAGTTATATTCCTTGGTTATGGACTTTAGCTGAACTCGTTGAAAAGGATTATACATATATGTTTGATATTAAACTAACTCAATGGGCTGAGCATCAATTAGCTAAAATAAGACTTATTGCCGAAAATCAAGATGAAATTAGACGCAACTATTTAATGAAACCAACTGTAGAGTATTTAAGCGAATTATTTCCAAATAATAAATATTCATTACCATCTGATTCTGCAATATATGGACTTGCGGATAGATTGAATAAAACTAATTCTGAGGCTTTTCCATATGCAAGTGAAATTAATGCAGATAGTCAAATAATTGTCAAAGCCTGTAAAAACTTATTAGAAAAAACAATAAAAGAAAAATGGATTTATTCAGGCGAAAGAAAAGAATTAACTAAAACAATTGGTAAATTTTTATCTGAAGTAACTAACACGCCAGTTCAAGATGATACTAAAATAGTCCATTTTATTACCGAGTTTATTGGTGCAAATAAATCAATGGATATTAATAAATTGTCAGAACTATTTGTTAAAAACTTAATTAGCGATCAAGATATGGGTGTTGATTTTGATGAAGACAAACTTCAAGTTCAATCCAAAGAGTTTATTGAATTGTACATTAAATCTAACGGAAAGAAAACAATGGAAGAGATAATTGAGGACTTTTTAACTAAAGAATTTGGAATAAGTTTTGACCTGTATAAAAAAGCACATTATCAAAAAGTTATTGATTTTGTTCATAACACTATGCGTAAAGAAGATATGTCTGACATGGATTCAGGTATAAAATATTCCTATTACTGGTTACAACCTCGATGGGACTTTAATATGCAATCAAAGTCAATAATTCGGTGTATGGACATATATGAAGGGGGTCAAGAAATTACTGATAAAAGAACCCTAGATTTTGGGATGGAAATGGGCAAGTTATCTGGTGAACTTATTAAATCCCATTTACCTTTTCCACATGACTGTGAATATGAAAAAACCTTTTGGCCTTTCGCCATTCTGTGTAAAAAAAAGTATGTTGGTAATAAATATGAAGATGACCCTAAAAAGTTTAAACAAGATTTCATGGGTATTGTATTAAAGCGTCGAGATAATTCACCTATTGTTAAAGAAGTATGTGGAGGTATTATTGATTATCTTATTAACCATAGAAGTCCTCAAGGCGCTAAAGATTATGTTAGAAAGTGTTTGGAAAATTTATTTGCTGGTAAATACGACATTAAATATTTTCTCACTTCTAAAACTCTTAAAATGAAAGAATCATATAAAGACTGGAAGAAGATTGCACATGTGTATTTAGCAGAAAAAATAGCTAAACGTGACCCAGGTAATGTTCCACAATCAGGTGATCGTATTGAATATGCGGTTATTAAAGTACCAACACCAACAGATGGAACAAAGTTACTACAGGGAGACATGATTGAAACTCCAAAATTTATTAAGGAACAAAAGTTGGAACTCGACTATTTATTCTATTTGACAAATCAAATTATGAATCCTGCTTTACAATTTTTGGAATTAGTTGATAAAAATGCCATTGATATGTTCAATGAATTTATTCAGTTACATTCAACACCAAAAGTTAAAAAGCCTAAGGTAGAAAAACCACCAAAGGAACCTAAAGAAAAGAAGGTTAAAGAACCAAAGCCACCAAAGGAACCTAAAGTTAAACCAACAAAAGAACCTAAAGCAAAAGCTGAAAAACAACCAGGTAAAACCAAAACTAAAAAATCAATTGATATTAAAACAGAAATTGATCAATCTAAAACTGAAACCAAAGAAAAATCAGCACTTGATATTTTAATGGAAATAAATAAAAAGAAATTACAAAACGAATTTGTAAATAAACCAACAAGCAATAAAATCAAATATATTAATCAAATACAAAGTTTTATTAATGATATAAATAATTTTATGGAAAAAAATCAGTATGCGCAAGTTTCTGAATTTGAATTACCTTTTGATATTGAGGGTTTACGTTTTACAACAATACCGACTAAAACCAAATCTAAAATTCAACAAAAACAACCAAAAGAATTTGATATTTAATTTTTATTTTATTTATTAATTAAACTAAGTATAATTTAATTAAAAAATTTAATAATCGGAAACCATATTAATGTCTTCAGTGTTAACACTAACTGAGGTATTTAACATACCATGATTTTCATTAGCAACAGATGAAACAGTTTGACTTGATGATTCAATTGATTCAGGTTCTGATTGAGAAGTTTCACGTCTTGAATTTGATGAATCAGAAAAAGCGCCTTCGGTATGTGCAGATGAAGATAAATATGAAAGTTCGCCGCCAGATAATTCACTATCAGATTCGGATTTTTTGTGTTTCTTGTCTTTGTTCTTCTTGTTACGAGCATCAAGAATTTCTTGTTCAGTTGAGTCAATTAAATCTTCAAGACTTGAATCAGATGAAGTTGATGAAGTATCACTTGAGTCATCGGATAATGCACCTCCTTTTTTAGATTTCTTACCTTTGGTTATTTTTGATTTTTTGGCACCACCTGTTTGAGGAGCGGGATCAGTTTCAGAAGTTTTTGAATTTACTAAATATTCATACATTTCTGAACTAATAAAAGGGGATGTGTTTGACAAATCATCACTGTTTGTTGATGATACTTGTTCTAATAGTTGATTAAACTTTTGTTTGTCATCTGCATTAAGCCCATTGTTAATTTTATCAAGAATGTTATTTAAGTTCATTTCTGAAGTTTCACTTTCAGTAATGGCAGGAATATTTAAACTTGCAATAAGTTTTTTAGCATCGGTTGATAAACCATTAAAGTTAGGAACTGATGAACTAATGTTTTCAGTCTTAATATTGTTCCAATTAATTGTTTCAGAATTATTATCTCTACTACTTCCTATTCCCATTATATAATATAATATGAACTAGAAAAATTTTATATTTAAAGTATAATTTTTTTATTAGATTTTATATTAATTTCTAAATTAATTTATTAAACTAACAAATGGGAGAATCAATTTTAATATCAGTAATAATTATAATTATTTATATATTTCTATTTTTAAACAGAAACAATGTTATTTATATTGAGGCAAATACTGGAACTAAATTTTTAGTTCATAAAGATAAGGACAAACAAGAAAAAGCAAACTTACTTGGTAAACTCGTTGAAAATTTATATTTACTTAAAAATCATCTTGTTAAAAATAAAGAAAAATTATCAGAGTATAGCGAATATATTGATTTACTTGCAAAGAATTTTATAGAAAGCAAAACAGTTGTATATGAAACTGATCCAGAGTCAAATTTAACATCATACAGTGTAAATAAAGGTGAAGAAATATCTTTTTGTTTACGTAGCAAAAAAACAGGAAGTCTTCATGATATTAACTTGTTAACTTATGTTGGTATTCATGAAATTTCACATATTGCATGTCCTGAAATTGGTCATGGAGATTTATTTAAGAAAATTTTTAGAATGATTGCACAAGAATCAGTTAACATCGGAATATATAAAAAAGTTGACTATAGTGAATTACCAATTGAATATTGTGGCATGATTTTAAGTTCATCAATTATTTAATTATTTTGAAAAATTAAGTATAATTAAAATATAAATTATTTCTATTGGAATATAATATGAAAGATCCAATAAAAATAATTCATAAATTTAAAAACAATAATAGAAGGATACAATATAAGGTGTATATATTTATAGGTTCTTTGGTTCCAAAAGAAATAACCAAAATTCTGGAATCAATTACTGATAAAGATTTATATACAACTCTTAATACTCTTAGTAAAAATGACTATTTGGAACTAGAAAAATTATATGGGGAATATTGGTATGAAAAATTTTTTATCAGTTATCACATTAACGCACAAAGAAATTCAATTAATACCACAAGCGCTAAGAAAAAATCAATAGAATCAAAATATGGTAAAGAATGGTATGGAAAACATATTACTGAACCTCCTGTTAAAAAAGTTTCATATTCATTTTCTGCTTCTTATTATAATTATTTGCTAATGAGAAATAAAATTAAAACTCAAACCCGCAAGGTTGAAATGGATTTTAGAACATATGGAGATATTGAAAAACCTAATTCTAGTGTTCTACTTATGAAGGAACTTATGGAGCCAACTTTATCCGATTCAAATGGTTCTACTGGTTCAAATCAACTTGGTGGTGCCGATGAAGATTCAGATAATGAAGATACTTCTGATAATGAACAAGATGAACCCAAAGAAGATGATGATGATGAAGAAACACAAGTAATTAGTGAAGAAGATTTTGAAGAACAAGTAGAAGAAGACTTTGATTTAGATGAAATTACTAAATTATATACTACAGCTGATGTTGAATCTTCAAAGTCAATTATTGAAACTTCAAAGCTTATTAGTGAAGCAATTAATGATAAAAAATGGGAAAAATCATCTGATAATCTTGAAAAAAAATATGATGACACACAAGAAGAATTAACATATGATGCTAAACTTGAAGATATATATAAAAAATATTATATTACTGAACAATTTATATTTAAAGATGACACCATTAAAACCATGAGACAAAAAATTTCTGTAACTGTTCCAATTTCAGATAAATTTGGAAAGTCAATTCGTATTTTACCAGAAACTCAATATTTTTGGTCCGAATATGATTTTGAAAATAAACAGGACTTGGTTATGATTGGTCAAAAATGGATTAGACGTAATGAATTACTTAAAATTGACATAAAACCAAATGAAAATATTAAAGTGTATGAAAAACTTAGAAATAACTTATCGTACCTTAAAGACAGTTTTGGATACAAAATAAAACGTGAAGACGATGAAACTAACATCATTAGATTTTACGAAAACTTTATTACTATGAATGAAATATTTATGTTAGATTTATATAATGATTTGGGACTTAATTACAATCCTGAACCAGAAGAAAAAAGAAACTTGTATGATGTTTATATTAACATATATTATCCATTAGTTTCATATGAACGTCTTGAACAAATTGTTCAAATGTTAAATGGTAAGAATGAAAAAGAAATTCAATTTATTGAATCACAATTTGGTACAATAAGAAATGATGTTAAGCTTGAAACAGAAATTGAAAATACTGTTGAAAAAGCTAAAATAGATATGGGTAAATTTGATAAATTATTTAGCAGAAACCATATCATTCAATCAATTATTCATGTTAATATTTCAGATTCAAAAAATATTACAGGGACAACTTCAGACACCAAGTTTAATTTATATCGTATATTTGATAGTTTTATTGTTAATCAAAAATATCCGTTTATTCAATACCAAACCCCTGATTCCCAACTAACGTACAAGTTTTACACTCATGCTGAAAAAATAGATAATCAAGATGTGCTTGCAAAATGGTTTGAAAATGCTCCTTATGGTATCAGCTTTAAAATTAAAATTAATAATGAAAAAATTAAATCAGATGATAAATACATTAGTATTAATTTGCATGAAACTGGTAGAATTGAATATAAAATAACTTGGAAAGAAGACGATGAAGCAACTGTTGAAGATATTAATGAAACATACAATTATGTTCGCGACCTACTCAAAAAAATTAACAGTGAAAACAAAAAAATTAAATTTATTTTACCCCCTGATGATAGATTTAAATACGCATTTATTAATACTATTCAAAAATTTACTATTCCAGAAAACTTTAAAATTAACCATAATGACTTGTCTGAATTTTCACGTTTTTTCTTCCCTTATGTGTCACTTGTTATTGAACCCAAAAAACGTAAGTCAAAAAAGCAAGAAGAAGTAGAAGAAAGCTCAAAATATGGTACATACTTGCGTTATAAACGTATTAGTAAATACGAAAACAGAACAAAGATGCATTTGAGAATATTGTATTTTTTACGTAATTACGAACTAAATGATAGAGAACTAATTGACGAAATTTCAAAACAATTTAATATTACTGGAGATGTTGCTGCAAAAGAACTGGATTATGTTAGAGAAAAATATCAAAAGGTAATCAAAAAATCATCAAAATTACTTAAAAAACTAAAATCACTTCCAAAATCTAAGCCTCCTGGAATTGGTATTGACATTCAAGGTCGTGATAAAGAACGTTATAAAATTAGAATTACTGGAGCTCGTAATAAAGACCAATTAGATGAAATTATTAATTTTATGAAAGTATTAATTTATTTATATGTGGAAACATATTTATATAAAAGAAAAGAATTCCAAAAACTAAAAGATATGTTGAAAAATTTAAGCAAAATTGCCAAAAGACGTAATAAAGTTATTGAAGTTGTTGAGTACGAAACTACTATTAAAACTGTTAAAGCAATTACTTCTCTTGATAAGGCACGTTTAGGTTTTAAACCAGAAAAAGGACAAAATCAGTGGACTCGTTCATGTCAAAATTCTGGTACAGATAAAAAACGTCGTCCAGATATTACTCCTGGAGACCAAATTGAAAAACTTGTTAAAGACGGCTACAAATTAAATAAACAAAATGGATATTATGAAAAATCGGTTGAAATGAAAATTAAGGGAAAAATGTATAAAACAGTTATTAAAGCCATTAAGCTACCCGGTGAGAATAATACTTTTAACTTTTTTAGCTGCGACCCTTCTGAAAATCAAGAACATATGTATATTGGTTTTTTGGCACGCGGTAATAATCCAAATGATTTGTGTATGCCTTGTTGCTTTAAAAAGGACCAACTTGCTACTGCAAATAAAGAGAAAAAGAATTATTTCTTAAAATGTCTTGGTGAACAAACTAAAGAAGAAAAAGTGGAAAAAAGTTCGGCAGCTAATCTCGGTGATAAACTATATATTTTACAAGATACAAATAAAATTCAAGAAGGTAGATTCATTTATTTACCAAAATATCTCGATATCTTTTTTAATAAAATTTGGTCTCATGACCAAAAAATTAAAAATCACTATTTGTTAGAATCAAAATCCGGCTACTTTTTTAAATATACTGTTAAACATGATTACTACCATTTACTAATTGCATTATCTAGTATCTATGAAAAACCCATTGAAACTCTTATTGAAAAAATGATTGCATTTATTGAAGCAGATAAAGATAATAAGCATTTTACTTTTTTAAATAACGGTAACATTTGTGAATCGTTTAAGGAAAGAAAAAACTTTATTGATTACTTAAAAACATCTAACTATTTGGAATATGATATTATTGGAGAATTAAGTGCAATTCCCGGGGTTATCTCTCCAAAGGGAATTAATTATTATATTTTAACTAAACAAACCTTATTAATTAAAAAAGCATTAGAAAAAGAACAAACTAAAGAAAGGTATTATTTAGAATGTTTAAATACTGAAAACTATTATGAACTTGATGAACCAAGAGATATTGTTATATTAATTAAAGAAGGCAAATATTATTTTCCTATTTATCGTGTTCAAAAAGATGAAAAAATTAACAAAAAAATAATGTTAGAAAAATTCTTTTCAAAATCAGGACAACTTGAAAAAATTATTGGAGAATTACGTAATTATCACAGTAAAAGCTGTAAAAATACTATGATTAACCAAATATCATCAAACAGTAACTTAGTTGCTAAGAATATTATTGGTAAACTTGTTAATGGCAAAATTACAATTAAAAAACAATATATTGATGATAGACATAAATGTAAATATATTGAATTAGATAATGGGTTATTTTTACCAACAAGACCTTCTGGAATTAGTTATTTATATTCATTTAATACAGTAAGAAATATTAAAGCATCATGGTCTGATTTAAAAACTACCTTAAAATTACTCGAGTCAGTAAATAAAGTATTAAATCTTGATTATACACCCAAATCAGTTTTTTATGACAAAAAATCAGATTCTAAAATTAGAATAATTTCTATTTTACTTAATAATGGTCTTACTATACCAATAACTAATGAAACAGTTGATGAAAAAGATATTAAAAAACTTGCATTATCAATTAGATTTCAACCTTTAGAAGAAACTATTAATCAAGAAATTATTAATTATAATAACGAAGCTATTTACGATGAAAGGTCTCAAAGTGTTAAAATACACAATTATAAAAACGAAGCATATAATTTATATAGACTTGAATTGAGTTTACATTTGGCAAATAATGAAGATATTAAGGATAAAATTATTCAAATTGTTAGAAATGAAAAAATTGTAACCAAAGAAAAGAAGCATGAATTAAGAAAAATTTTATTTGAAATAATTGACGGAAAACTATTAAACCAATATAAAATATCTGAATCACAAAAGGGAGGAGCAAAGAAAGACCTTATGGGATTTTTAGTTAAAGATATTCCAGATCTTAAAAATTATGTGATTTATAATGTGAGAGATTACTGTGAAATCAATAATTCAAAAGACAAATGTAATGCAAATTTACATTGCACATGGAACCAAGATACTTGTAAAATACAGTTGCTTGAAAATTTAGCTGTTGATTTTGTAAATAAAGTAATTGAGGAAATGATTCAAAACGGTATCAAGTTCAAAGAAATTATCCAAGAGTCTAATTATTATGTGTCTGATATTGTTGATTATACACAATATACTAATAGATATGACCAAAAAATTATTAAAGCTTCAAACTTTAACATCACGAAACTAATGTCTGAACTTTTTGGAAAAGATAAAATTCCAACTATTGGACGTAGACAAGTTGCAAAAGCCTTTAATGAAATGATTGAAGACGAAAATCCAGATTTAATTGAACTTGGTAAACAGTTTATTCAACAAATTATTCCAAATAAAGACTCCATTATTAGAGCTTATGTTAACTCCTATTATTGGATCAATAACCCATTATATGATACTGATTCTAGAAATCTTGGATACATAAATGATCTACAAACTGCTCTCACATATATGTTTAAGGCAGACATTATTGATTTTGTGCAAAATAATCTTCTTAAGGGAGACCAAAAAATAAAAGAATATTTGGAAAAATACTTTAAAAATGAAAACAACTTTTTTGAATCTACACTTAATAAATTTAGAAAAACATCTTTTAATACTGATGGAAAAGTAGAACTTTATATATTATCTCACCTTATTGATGTTCCAATAGTTGTATATGATAATTATTCAAATGTTAAATATATTTTCCTTCAAGGTGAAATTTCAGTTAATTCAGAGTCTATTAAAAAATTCACAGCGGAATCCAATTTAAATAAAACAATATTTTTAAAGTTTGATTTTGATAGTTCTAATACTATACCAAAAAATATTTATTCAATTTATTATATTTAATTTTTTTAGTATATTTGTAAAAATTTATATATCTATATATAGTAAAAATATGGATAATAATAATAATGTCCCAATTCATAAAATGAATAATGATGCAATATTAGTTGAGCTTATCAAAAAACAAAGAAAAAATGTGCCTGTTGAAAAAAAGTTATTGCATAATGACTTGAAAAGAATAAGCAAATACTTAACCAATTCAATTTTTGGCGAAGAGTGTTCTATTTGGACTGGTTATATCACAGTAATTAAAAATGACGAAAAAAATTCCTATGTTAATTTTTATTATTGTGGGAAAAAATATGCTCTGCATAGACTTTTGTACCATAATTTTATAGGTGAATTATCTGATTTTGAATACATTAAGTTTAAATGTCCAAATAAAGGCAAGTGTTGTAACATAAATCATTTCTATAAAATTAATAAAGAACCAGATGCACAAACTGATAAACAACAACCTACAGAACAAACTACACAAACTGAAACAACTAATACAAGAACTACTTCTTCTGATGTCGAAACTAAAACTAACAAAAAAAATATTATAGTTGATTTTAATCTATAAATTATTATAAAAATTTAATTCTACTTTATAATAATTTATGTCACAAATGCAAAACATTAAAAATGGGGGGTTTCCTCCCATTAAATATTGTTCAACAGTTAATGTTGAAAAAGAACAAAAAAGTTCAAAAGAAAGATTTTTTTCAAATACCATAAAACAAAATATTAATATAAGACAATTACTTTCTGACTCTAAAAAATCCCCAATTATTATTAACGAACCAGTTCAAAATGAAGATATTGAAGTTATTGATTCCCTTTAATCAAATTTCATACCTTTCATCATTTCCATCATTAGTCCCATTATATCTTTATCTTTAAACATTTCAGCTGGATTTGCTCGTAACGATAATATCTTTTGTTGAAATCCAGGGTCCATCAATTTCTCTAATAACACTGGATTATCAGTTACTGAATCACACATTGAAGTATACATTTGTCCCATTGGTGAGTTTTTTACTTCATCTGGTAAGTTTTCATTAACTAATTTAGCTTTTGACTCAAATAGCTTTTCCTTAATTACTTTTATTGCTTTTTGATATAAATCACATGGTTCTAATTCATTGGCTTTATTATATGCAACTAAAGCATCATCGTAATTTTCTAAACCGTGTAATGCACTGCCTAGTCTACCCCAAGCTTTTCCCCAATCTGGTTTTACCTTTGTACAATATGCTGAATCAACAAGAGCTTCATCAAATTTTTCAAGTTTAATATATGCTGCCGCACGATTAGATAGTACAAAATAATTTTCTGGGTCTTCTTGTAAAATTTCGGTATAGATATCAACTGCTTCTTCAAAATTACCTTGAGAAAAATAATTATTTGCTTGTTCTTTTTTAGTTTCCATTAATTATAATATAAAATTAATCTTTATGACAATATTGGTTAAATTTATTATTAAAAAAAACAATTTAAAAAAACAAACTAAGACGCGAACTTAAATTATCGGGAATATAAGAACAATGAGATAAAATCTGGTCGATTGTTCGATATTGTTGGGAAAAGTGAAAAAGTACAATATGTTTGTTTGCAAATAAATTTGAATGCAAAACCAAATCATTAATATGGACATGTTTACCCTCACAACATGTACAGTTATCCTCTGGAGCAAACCCAGTACATTCCATAATAAGTAATGGAACTGTTAAAAACTCATCGTGAGCTATTATTCCGTTGATGGTTGTGTCGCCAGTGTAACCAACTAATGGTGTATAAACATCATAAGTTAAATTAGCTTCTCCAATAGATTTTTTCAATTGCATAATATCGTTTCCAGTTAGTCCTGAATATTCTGGTTTAAGTTTTTTTGACTTTCGGTAAATAATATATCCATAAGATTTAATTTTATGATCCATTTGAAAAGATTTTACCCAGTATTCTGACTCTAACTTTGAACTTCCAATTAAGTTCAAATAATGGGATTCGCAAAATTCTGACTCAATTAAATCTGTTTGTATTAAACAATTTAAAAATTTAAAGTTTTCACCCGGTTTTCCACAATTCATTTCTGATATAGCTGATGCAATTATCTTAAATGGTTTAATACATTGTTTTGGCATTACAAATAATTTTTTTTTTATAATATTGTTTAGTTTTCTCGCACAATGGTCAGCGTGTAATGAGCCAATGTGATCGTTATGACCATGTGATATTAATTTATTGTCAAATGAAAATGCGCGTTCATTTGCGTATCCCATATCAAAAACAACATTAAGTTCATCAACACAAATACATGTACGCAACCCTGCTCTAGAGTATCCGCGAAGTGTATATGTTTGTGAACCAACTGGTAGTTTTAAATAGGTTTCTCCATTATTATTGTTTGAGTACTTTATTTCCATTAAAAAGTAATATTTAATTTATCCAATTGTAAAAATTTCAATTTTTAATTTTTAATAATTTATTTTAAAATTTTTAACCATTAAAATAAAAATATATAGTATTAGTTATATATGTCCAGTTCTAGTCCAAATTCTCCGACTAATTCTAGTACCAATGCTAACTCAAACGCTAATTCTGTTACTGACCCTACAATTTTGTTAAATCAAACTATTGTTGAACCTGGTTTAGAAATTAACTACAATCAACAAGCAATACCTGATACAAGTGTCACAACAAATGCAACTTTTACTTCTACAGACCCAGCTAATTATGTTCCAAATATTAATGAAAATTTAAATGAAGTTGTTGAATATAATTATGACGATCATGTTATAACCGAATCTGATAATTTAGTTGATGAAATAAGAGATTATGCCAGTAAAATTAAATGTGAAGATTTTCACGGTAAAGGTAGTATTGATGACTATGCAGCACTTTTTCAAGCGGCATCTAAAATTGCATCGGATTCAAAACAAATGCAATTAGACATTGATATTGATGGTTTTAATGATTTTGGAAAAGCTGCAGATGATTTAAGTGAGTTATTTATTAATTTTACAAAAAGACTTCAAAACATAAATATAATTAATGACACAAGTTTCTTACGTGCTGTGCTTGATTCATTAAAAAAAATTTATAATTTGTCTGAAGTATTTGGTAAATTTAAAAGCACTATATTAGTCACAAGCGAAATTAAAATACCAAAAACAGCTCACGACACTAAAATTATTTTATCAGGAGTAATGGATGAAGTAAATTGCGCTATGAATTATATTAATAATTTTGTTACTCCTGATGCTAATTTAACTAATGCACAATTAACTTCTGCTGATAAAAATATTATTGACAAAGCTGTTAGCACTATTGATAATTGGCAAACATTATGTGACCAAGGCGTGTCGATTGCACTAACTAATAACTCTGATATGGTTTACCTAAAGCAAACAAATACTGAATTAAAACAAAAAACAATTGCAATTAAATCAATGACAGACAAATTAAAATTAAAACTTACTCAATATAATTGTCTTTAATGGTAAGAATAAAAAAATTGATTAAAATAAATAATAAATAGTTATTTTATCCAATTTAATGAATTTTATTAAATTAATATTTTATATTTGCGCATTAGTTATGTTGGGTATTTCATATACCAATGCTACCACCCAATCCGTAACTGAACAAAAACTTATCGAATTAAACAAACAAAATTTAATTACATTACGTGGCGAAATTGACGAACAACTAACTTCTGAAATTATTGGGAAAATTAATAAATTTTCAAATGGACAAGTTTATTTGTATATTACGTCACCGGGTGGCTCAGTTATTGAAGGTTTGCAAATTATTGACCAATTACAAACTTTAGCACATAGGGGAATTAAGTTATCATGTATTGCTGATTTTGCTGCATCAATGGCATTTGTTATTTTCCAGTCTTGTCCTACTAGATATGTAACAACTTCTTCTATTTTAATGCAACATCAAATGAGTCTTAGACTAAAAGGTAATCTTGAAAATATTAATACTTATTTAGATTTTATTAAAGATATTGATATGGACCTTGACGAATTACAGGCCAATAAACTTAAAATGCCTGTTGAAGATTTCAAAAAAAAAATTAATAATGATTGGTGGTTAAATTATAAATCAATAATAAAATCAAATGCTGCTGATAGTATTGCTGTTGTTGTTTGCAATAGTGAACTCGTTGATATGACTGAAGATGTTATCAAGTCTACTATGTTGGTCGAGGTTAAAGCTAAATTTTCAAAGTGTCCTATATCTAGAGAACCAACAGAAGTAAAATACAATGGTAAGCTAGGTTCAGTAACTATTAGTGAAACAGTACTTAATGATATAATTAGAAAAATAACTCCATCTGAATTTATGCGCAGTTTGTATTTGTATCCAAATGCAAAAAAAATTGACAATTAATTTATTTTATATTAAATTAAACAATATATAATGAAAATTGTTTTCGATGGAAATATTGGTTGTGGAAAAAGCAAGCTAATTGGAAGTATTGTAACTAATAAAGTTATTAATCTACCTATTTGTAATGAGCCATTATGTGACTGGGAAGAATGGTTAAAACTGTTTTACTCAAATATGCACACACATGCATTTGGTTTTCAAATGAGAGTTCTAAAATCACATCTAGACAGAAAAAATATCCAACAGGGTTTATTTGAAAGATCACCACTTTCTTGTCAAAAAGTTTTTGGAAAGTTACTATTTGAAGATAAAATGATGACTGAACTAGAATGGAACTTAACTAATGAATTCAATGATGATTATGGTTGGTTACCTGATGTTGTTGTTTATCTCAAGTGTCCTCCTAATGTTTGTTATGGAAGAATTCAAAATAGAAATCGTGATGGTGAAGAATCGATAAGTCTTGAATATCTTACAAAAGTTCATGAGAAATATGAAGAACTTTATGGTGAAAAGTCACCAATCACAAACAAAGTTAAAGTAATTACTATTGATGCTACACAAACACAAGAACAAGTTTATGAATCTGTTATGAATCAATTAATTAGAAAAATTAGATTTAATGTTGATAAGTCTTATTTATAATTGAAGTGTTAGTTTAAACTGAATATCCCATTATACATAAATTATTATTAGATTCAAATACTTCTTCAAATTTTTGTTTTATATCTGGATGAGTTAATTTATATTCCCAAAACGGCAATCTAACATCAATTGCATCAAGAAGTGGTACATATGATTTATACATAAGCAAAATTTTATCTTCGCCTCGAATATAAAATAATAATAAATCGTCCTCAATACATTCAATGTGTAAATTAAATAAATATTCTAGTTCTTGAGACAACTCTGATTCAAATAAAGATATTTTTAATGATGATTTCACTGGATCTACAGACATATCCATTATTTTTTCTTCAGGTACTTCTAAAATATTTTTTTTAATAAAATTATACCATACATTTGTAAAATCACTATAATCTAGTTTTATTTCACTTGAATAATAATGAATATAATCTAAATTATTATAGTCAATTTCTTTAATTAAATCCCATACAATTTCATCTAATTGGCTATCGGAGCCAGTGGAAGTGTTTATTATACTTACTAATTCACCAAGTTTTTCTTTTACACCCATTAATATATATAATATATTTTTTGTTTTATATATTATCATTAAATTTTTTTATAAGTTAATTCTTTAAACTTTGGTGGTGCTGTTATTAAATTTTTAGCTTTATAATCATCTTCAGAATAAAAATATGCAGATAAAGATTTTTTACCTACAGTAACAACAAACACATTATCTAAACTACCAGCTACTCTATTAATTTCACTAATTACCTGGTCAATATCATCAAGATACTCTAACACACAACTAATAAATATTACTTGAGAGTTTGATTCTTTGGTCTTCAAGTGAACAAGTATGTCTGACTTCTTTCCATTTGGACAATTTGGACAACCTGTTAAATCAACTGTTTCATCACCGCACCCATAACCATCCATAAATGTGTTAAAAAATCTTGAACCTATTCCATAGTAAGGGTCTCCATAAACAAGTAGTGGTTTGTTTAATTCGTAAGATCTAGATTGAGCAAGTTTAAATATTTCTTGTCTATCTTTTTGTCTTAAAAAGCCTTCATATATTTCGTTAATAGTAAGAAGGCAAACAATAATTACAATTGCCAATATAATTTTCTTAATCATTTTTGTTGTATATAACTTTGAATAAGAAAATAATTTGGGCGAAAATATCTAATTGGAGTTTCCACAAATTTTTTTAATTTGAGTTTTGCTTAACAAAATGTTGTTTGGAAATTATCCTATTGTAAAAATTAAAAAAATTGAAATTATTTGGCCATTTACATTGAATTTACAAATTCTAATGTCTACTATTGAACAAATCGCCGATATTGAAACACTTACCAACAAAACTCCTACCATGATTGATGAAATTAAGTTCAAACAATATATGAAAGAACTAATCAAAGCTGAAGGAAATGTTAATATTACAACAACTGTTGAAAAAATTCAAAAACATATGGTTGTATTACGCGGTAAATACCGGATTAACCCATCAAAGTCTCAAATGAGATATATTTATGAAAAGTTTTTTAATGAAACACCATTAAATACTGTTTTTGGAAGATTTTTAATCAAGAAAGCTTGTCGTTCTCGGTCTGGAGTTCTTGTTTCCACTGTTGTTCTTAGACCTGATGTTTTTTCTTGTCCAAAGAAATGTTCTTATTGTCCAACAGAAACAGACCTAAGCGGTAAACCAACCCAACCCAAATCCTATTTATCATCTGAACCGGCAATGTTACGAGCACTTCAGTATAATTTTGATGTACGTGGGCAAATTTGGGATCGAATTAAAGCTTACATTAAAACTGGTAACATCAGAGAATTTGAAGCAACTAATACTTCTCACTCTTACAAGTTAGAAATAATTCTTTCCGGGGGCACATGGGAATCATATCCTTATGATTACAGAAATTCTGTTATGTGTGAACTTTATTGGGCAGCTAACACATTTGGTGCTGACAGACCCATAAAGTCCATTGAAGAAGAAATCACAATTAATGAAACATCTAAATACCGTATTATTGGACTAACAATGGAGACCAGACCTGATTTTATTACTAACATGTCAATTCGAGATTACAGACGATGGGGTGTCACACGAGTTCAAATTGGAGTTCAACATTATAATGACCAAATTTTAGAAAAAATTAACAGAGAATGTTATACTGCTGATACTATTAAAGCTATTCGTAAGCTTAAACAAAATGGTTTTAAAGTTGTATGTCACTTAATGCCTGACCTTCCAGGTTCATCGCCAGAACTAGACCAATGGATGTTTTCTCAAGCTATCACCCATCCTGATTTACAATTTGATGATGTTAAAATTTATCCTACAGCAGTTTGTCAATCATCTAGTCCCAATTTAATAGTAAAATCAGATATTGCTGATTGGTACAAGGATGGTTCTTATGTACCATATGCAGAAAAGAATTTAGATGACCTTGTTCAAGTTCTAAAATATTACAAAACCAATATTCAGCCTTGGGTACGTATCCAACGGCTTGTGCGTGATATTCCTGCACATTCAATTGAAGCTGGTTACGAAAAAGTTAGTAACTTGAGACAAGTAATTCATGACCAACTCAAAAAATCTGGTAAAAAATGTAATTGTATTAGATGTATGGAAATTGGCGATGAAGATGAACTAATGGCTGATGCAAAACTTGTCGTTAGAAAATATGAAGCATCTAGTGGCACCGAATACCATATTTCATATGAATCTAATGCAAAATCACCAATTACTTCCTGGAATTACTGGGACTATTACTGGTTTTGCATTTGTTACTACTGGTCATGGTTAGTATATGGGGTTCCTACTTATTGGTCTGGTAATACGGACACATACAATGGACTAATCGGGTTTTGTCGTTTTCGTATTGACCCTGAACCTGGAGGAGGAATAATTAAGGAGCTTGCTGATTGTGCACTTATCAGAGAAGTTCATGTTTACGGACACTCTCTTGGTGTTGGTTCTCATGGTATATCATCTCAACATAGAGGGTATGGTCAGCTACTTGTTAAAACTGCTGAAGCCATTGCTGTTTCTCATGGTTATAACAAGATTGCTGTAATTGCTGGTGTAGGTACACGCGAATATTATAAAAATAAATGTGGATACCAACTTGTAGGTACCTACATGATTAAGAATCTAGCTCAGGAGCACGAGTCGTTACAAGAAAAGAAAAATATTATTAATCTTTTCAAATACGCTTGTTTATTTCTTTGTATTAGTTTTTCCATTAAATTTTTAATTTAAATTAGAATTTGAGTTATTAATTTGATTTTGAACTTGTTCCAAGTCTTGATTTAATTTATCAACATTTACACCTAATTCTTTTTGTAAAAATGAATCCATCTCTTGTTTTAGTGCTTCTGCTTCTTCAGCAGTTTCTGTCTTTTCGAGTTTTTGCATAATTTCCATAACTCTGCCAAAGTTAGCCATGTCAGGCATGCCAGAGCCTCCTGCTAAACCAGCTAATGCAGATAAATCTGGCATTCCAGATGTACTGGATGTAGCTTGTTTACCGCCTGGAATTACACCAAATTGATCAGCCATTTTAAGAACATTTCCAATGTTAATACCAGATTTTTCTTCTGGTTTATTAATTCCTACTTCAACACTTGCTGTTGAAAAGTTTTCATCAATTATTATTTTTTCCTTTGGTTTAGCAGATTCTTTTGACCCACCCATCATTCCGCCTAACATTGTTTCCATACCAGGAACTTTCTTGGATATGGATTTCATTAATTTATCTAATTCAATTTCCCCACTATTTATTTTCTCGGCATACTTGACTGAAATTTTTTGACTTACCTCCATTATTCCTGCAAATGGATTAGCCGAGTTTCCAGTTAAAATTCCTTCAAAAGATGAAACAATATCATCAATCATTCCAGTTGTGTCGTCATTTACTTCAACACCTAACATATCTTTTAGTTTTGATTTTGCACCAAAACTAGCTTCGTTGAATTTATTATCTTTGGTTTGTTCGCAATTATTTCCAGCCCATGTGGATTCTTGTTTTCCATAAACTATTTCTGTTAATACTTTAACTCTTGACATATTTCTGTCAGCTTCTGGTTTTACATGTTCCAAAGTTAAATAAATCTTATGAAGATGATTCCAAATAATTGTCTTAACTGGTTCGGGTTGATTGTTTAACAAGTTTTTTAATGGAAAATTACTTCCAAACAAACTTTCTGACATTGCTTGAGTTTCTGGGTTTTTATGGGAAAAAACTTTAATTTTTCCTTTTGTAAAATCATTAAATTGTTCATCTGATATTGATTCAGCATATGCGAACCCTTTAGCTACTTTTTGATTATCTGATAGATTAGATAATTCAGTTAGTATAGATTGAGTTTCTTCACCAGAAAAAATAACTTTAAGTTGGGCAACAAATTCGTTATAGTTGGTAAGATATCTCTCATAGAAAAAATTATTAGTATTCACAATTTCACTCATTAAAATAATAAGTCTTATATTCTTTAAATAATTTATTCGAGTTTTAATTTATTTGGCTTTTCAAATTAACTTAAATAATCTTTATCTATTATAAATAATTATATCAAATGAAATTTACTACCGGTGATATTCAAACGCTAACAATACTTGTTATTAATAATTCAAAGTTATTTTGTGATAAATCTTATGTATCCAAAGGAGTTAAAGATTTTTTTAAAACAAACCCAGATGATTTTAACATGTGTAATTTTCTTTACAATTGGGAAAATCTCAAATCAAATGAAAATTTTGCTATATTCAAGATATTTGATGGTATCGAATATATTGGGCTTCAATCTACATGTAATGAATTAACCGGATTTACTAAACCAGATACAGATGTTAATTTAAAAGTAGATGTTGTCGATGCAATTATTTGGTTATGTGCTGCTCGTCCACGGACAAAAAATTTTGCTAAGGAGTTTTTACTAAATAATTTTCCAAATTATTCGTCTGTTTATGAATTATTAAGCGCAAACCAAAATTATATTGGACATAAAGGTATGGAGTTTTTTATTAACTATTTCTCTAATGTTTTTGATTCTGATGAAATTATAAAATTAATTATTAAAAGCAAACAATTAGAATGGAAAGTAAATAATAATGTTTGTAAAAAAAATAATGTTAAATTATATAATTTGGCTTATGGCATTGGAGCATTTGGAATTAGTTTTGTTGGAATAGCTTCTATGTTTTTATATAAAAACACTTGCTGGTTAAATTATTTTGGTAATTTTTGGAAAAATAATTTAGGTTGGCACGGTTTAATCAAGTCCAATTAAAATTGAAATTTTTATTGAATAGTATTAAATTAACAAATAATAATGTTTGCAAACAATATTGTTAATAAACAATTATTTTACGATGACCCAAATGCAATAACCAAATTATATGTGTACTTGGATTCAAAATTAAAAGATTTTAACAAACAGTATTATTTATTGTTTAATAAAATAAATCCACTAAACAAAATAAAACCCAATGATAAAATTTCTGTTGGAAAATTGGAAAATTCATTTTGTTTTTCAATTAATCCTAATGGATTATCACAACCGATTGTTCGCTGGTTTTATAGTCAATCAAGAAAAAAAGTTTTTTCAAAATTTTTTATAATAATAAACCATTATTATAAAATATGTCAAAGCATCTATGATATAAATAAAATATATCCAAATGTATTAAGAAGTTTATGTTCTATGTATTACAATCTTGGTGAAACAATAATATGTATATGTAACGTACTTTTACAAACGTATGGGTCTAATTATGAATCAGTAAAAATTATCAATACTTATAAAACCCGCGTTTCTAATGGACTTCAACTTCTCTCAATAAATAAAAAATAATTATTTGCTTTTTATTTGTTATTTTCTAATGCTTCTTTGAGTTGGGCTTTTCTTTTATTTACCTCAATATACCTTACCCAAAGTAAAATACCTATTAAAGATATCATAATAACAAAACCATAATTATCAATAACAAAATCATAAATATAATTTGTTACTTGTTTATGAAATGGTTCTGCTGGTTGATTAGCCAGTTCAAATTCTGCTTTTTGTCTTGTAATCTCTTCCTGTTCCAGTCTTGCTTTTAAGTCTTTTTCTTTTATTTTGTTCACATAATATTTTGATAATTTAGGCTCAACTAATCTGGGTTTTCTATAACTATTGTAGCTCATTATTATTGTGTTAGGAATAAAAAATTGATATAAAAAATATTTATATTAATTATTTAATAATATAATGGAAGACTATAATTTAGACAAAACTAGAAACAACCTTAACAATAAATTAAATCGTTCGGCTAGTTTAGCTACATCTGAATCAGCTGAATATTTACTCAACCCTGAAAATAACAGATTAACTGTTTATCCAATTAAAAATCATGCCATTTGGCAGTCATATAAAACACAACAAGCTGCATTCTGGACTGCTGAAGAAATCGATTTTTCAAAAGATTATGGGGATTTTATTAAATTAAATTCCAATGAACAGCATTTTATTAAAATGGTTTTAGCGTTTTTCTCCTCATCTGATACTATTGTTAATATTAATTTGGGGGAAAGATTTTTACAAGATGTTAAAATTAGAGAAGCTATTGTTACATACACATGGCAAATGATGATGGAATCAATCCACTCTGAAACTTATTCATTACAAATTGATAACATAGTTAGAGACCCTGAAGAAAAAGCACAATTATTTAATGCTGTTAAAGAATTTCCTTGTATTGCCGAAAAAGCTGCATGGGCTCTAAAATGGATTGAATCTAATGAATCGTTTGCTATGAGACTAATTGCTTTTGCAATTGTTGAAGGAGTATTTTTTTCTGGCTCTTTTTGTTCCATTTATTGGCTTAAAAAACGTAATGTTATGCCTGGATTATGTGCATCCAACGAATTAATTGCTAGAGATGAAGGTGCGCATACTAAATTTGCCATTTTACTATACTCGATGTTAGAATCCAAATTAGTAGAATCAGATGTTCACGCTATGTTTCAAGAAGCTGTTGAAATTGAAACCAGATTTATTTGTGAAAGTCTCCCTTGTGCACTCCTTGGTATGAATTCAGATTCAATGAGTCAATATATTCGGTTTGTTTCTGACAGATTATTAGTTGAACTTGGATACAACAAGTTTTTCTTTGAATCAAATCCATTTAATTTTATGGAATCTATTAGTGTTGAAGGTAAAACTAACTTTTTTGAATCGAGACCAACACAATATCAAAAAGCTTCAGTTCTTAATAAAAGTAATAATGCAGAATTCACAATAACCGAAGATTTTTAATTAAGTAAATTATTTTATCATCGTATAAACAATATGTTATATTCATTATACAATTATATTGCATGTAATATACAACTATATATCCGGCTCTTACTAAACGATAAAAATTGATAAAAAATATTTTAGTTTTATAAGTTATATGATAAATAAAATGTTATTTGTTACAAAGCGCGATGGAAGAAAAGAATTAGTACAATTTGATAAAATCACCGAAAGAATTAGTAAACTAGTTCGTCCTAATGAATTATTAGATCTTAATGTTTCCTATTTGTCTGTTACTGATGAAACAGATTTCTTGGACCCAATCTTAGTAGCACAAAAGGTTGTTGGAAGTTTGTATCCTGGAATTACTACTGAAGAACTAGATGTTGAATCAGCTGAAATTTGTGTTAACTTATCAACTACCCATCCTGCTTATGCACACTTAGGTGGAAGAATATTAATTTCAAATTTGCATAAAAAAACTGGAAACAATTTTACTGACAAAATGGTCAAGTTGGCACAAGAAACTTCCAATATTAATACATTATGGTTAGATTGGGTTTTAACCAATGCAATGGAAATAAATAAAATTATTGACTACAATCGTGATTATTTATATGATTATTTTGGATTCAAAACTTTAGAAAAATCTTACCTACTCAAATCTCACGGGCAAATTATTGAAAGACCACAAGATATGATTATGCGAAATGTTATCACAGTTACTATTAATCTCAGTCCGCATGCAATTAATGATTCGACCGATAAAATCCTACAAAAAATTAAAGAAACTTATAATACCATTTCACTTGGTTATTACACACATGCTAGTCCGACACTATTTAATTCAGGTACAACACACATGCAATTGTCATCGTGCTTCTTATTAGGTACATCGGATGACTTGAGTTCCATCACAACGACATGGAATTCATGTGCTCAAATTTCCAAATGGTCCGGTGGTATTGGATTACATGTGTCCAATATCAGAGGTAAAAATAGCTTAATCAAAGGAACCGGTGGAAAATCTAACGGACTGGTTCCGTTTCTTAAAGTATTTAATGATATTGCCAGATGGATTGACCAAGGTGGTAAGCGTCCGGGTTCAATTGCAATTTACTTGGAACCTCATCATCCAGATATTTTTGAATTTTTAGACTTGAAGAAAAACTTTGGTTCGGAAACAGACCGTGCACGTGACTTGTTTTTAGCCTTATGGGTTAGCGACCTATTTATGAAACAAGTAGAGTCCGGTGGCGACTGGTATTTACTTAGTGCAGATGAATGTCCTGGATTAACTGATGTGCACGGGGACCAGTATGAAGTTTTGTACTGGTCTTATGTGAATGCTGGCAAGTACAGAACCAAAGTTGAAGCCAGAAAATTATTCCATGCAATTATGGAAGCACAAATTGAGACCGGAATGCCTTATATTTGTTTCAAAGACGCCATCAATGCTAAATGCAACCAAAAAAATTTGGGAACTATCAAGTCAAGTAATCTTTGTGCCGAAGTAACTGAATATTCCGATGACAAAGAGTATGCGGTTTGTAATTTAGGTTCAATTGCTCTTAAGCCATTTGTTAAACCTTTTCAGGTTTCTCCAAATAAAAAGTGGATAATTTTTACTAAACCAAACTGCAAATTCTGTACCTGGGCTAAAAAATACTTGTCCAGTCTTAAAATTAATTTTGAGGAAGTCGGATTTAATAATGATACTCTAGAACAACTTAAGCTACTTTTAGGAAAACCAAGATTTACTTTCCCACAAATATTTATTGAATCAGACAACACTACCAGTTCTATTGGTGGGTGGTCTGACTTGTATACTTATACTGCTGGTACTTTTGATTACGATAAATTATATCAAGTTGCTTACACAGCCACTATAAATTTGGATAAAGTAATTGATGTCAATTACTATCCAGTTCCTCAAACTAAATTATCAAATATTAAACATAGACCTATTGGTTTGGGAATTCAAGGTCTTGCAGATGCGCTAAGTTTGCTTAGAATACCTTTTGATTCAGAACAAGCTGTTGAATTAAATGGAAAGATTATGGAAACTATTTACTTGGCTTCAGTAACTGCTTCAAATTCAATTGCAAAATCCAGATACACTGGAATGAATACATTAATTGAATATTTTTCAACAGGACAAGTCATTGCACCTGAATATTACAACCCAGACTTGGTATTACCCGATATCGCAATCGGAAAAATTTATCATAAAATTAAACCAAACCAATGTGAATTAACAAAACCTGTTGGTACTAGAACTGGTGCTTATAGTAGTTTTTCTGGTTCACCTTTTTCCCAAGGCCAATTTCAATTTGACTTATGGGCTGGGTCGGAAACTAATGGAACCAAAATTAAATTATCATATCCAGACAAATGGGATGAACTTAGAACAAGTGTTATTACTTATGGTACCAGAAATAGTTTACTAACCGCGTTAATGCCAACTGCATCAACAAGTCAGATTCTGGGAAATAATGAATGTTTTGAATTTTTTACCAATAATATTTATACTAGAAAAACACAAGCCGGTGATTTTATCCTAGTAAATAAATATCTTGTTGCAGACCTAATTAAAACAGGTCTATGGAATGCACAACTCAAAGATAAAATTATTGCTTGTAATGGATCTATTCAGTCAATTGATGAAATTCCAAATGAAATTAAACAAATTTATAAAACAATTTGGGAAATTAAACAAATCTGGGTTCTTAAAAATGCTGCTGCGCGCGGACCATTTGTAGACCAAACCCAGTCGTTAAATATATTTATGGGCGAACCAGATTATCAACGCCTTAACTCATCACATTTCTGGGCCTGGAAAGCTGGTCTTAAAACTGGAATGTATTATTTGAGGTCAAAAGCTGCAACTGATGCCATTAAATTTACTATTGATCCAAAACTTGTCAAACAACAAGAGGAACAAGAAACATGTACAAACTGTTCAGCTTAACTTGGGGTTTATAATTAAGGCTGTTAATTTATTTTAATTAAATAAAAGTGGAAATAAATAATTAAAAAAATTGTCGTTAAATAAAAAAATTGAAAAAAATATTCTCTAGGAGGCATATTTAATAACTAGTAATGTCAGGTCATACCCATCAAAAGAAGCATAATAAGCGTACCGGCTCCAATGCCAATTCCGAAATTGTCTATGCAGATAAATCTGAAGGACAAGTATATGGAAGAATTACTGCCCCTAAGGGCAATTGTCGTTTCGAAGCATGTATCATCAGTACTGGTGTTACAGTCAATGCTCCTCTTCGCGGCAAACTTACTCATGGTAGAACCAAACAGTTAGTATCAAAGGACGACATTGTTCTTTTGGTTCCTGATGTTGGTTCTGGTTATATCATTGATATGAAATACAAGCCAGAAGAAGTCAAAGTACTTACTAAAGCTGGTGAACTAACACAAATTGTTGAGTCTGTTCAATCTACAGGTGTTGTTGTTGCCTTTAGCAACGAAGCAATTGCCGGAACTCAAGGTAATATTGAAATCGATGACGATGTCATTGCTAATCTCTAAATTATCTATATAATTTGTATTAATTTATTTCTCCATTATAGGCTTTAATTAAATAATCTGTTACTATTGAATCATTATCAACTGTTAAGTGAACATTTGAAATTTCTCGTTCATCTAAACCTATTTTTTTAAGATATTCAATACGTTTTCCATTTATTTTATTAGAATAGTTTCTAATGTATTCTGAAAACTTTAAATCTGAATTTGAAATTTTTTGTATTAGCTTTGTAACAAGAATTTTTGGTTCAACTTGAGGATTTTTTATTCTGGTTTCCAAATACCATAAACACCAAGCTAAACAAAATCCACCAAAATCACCTGCTTTTTTATTTGCCGGATTATTTTCGTCTGATAGAGTTTGAAAACCAGCATATGGTAAATATTCATTCGGTCTTAAATATTTAAGACCTGTATTCCATGTTAACTCTTCTTCTAGTACATCATCAATAGAATTTTCAATTAAACTAGAATTACCATATGGTTCAAATCGTTCTACAGTCATATTTTTAAAGTCATATATTAAAATATTGGCGTGTAACATTTTATCATAAATTAAACTTAAAAAAACTGCCCCGAAACGTTTACCTCCTTCTCTTCTTTCAGCATTTATCAAATTATTTAAATATGGATGAACAAAATATTCATTTGGTGAATAATAAGAAATAACCCATGGAAATATAGGTTCTTTACTAAGAATATCATCTGAAAATGGAAAAGTATGATCAAAAGTTAAATTATTTAAAGTGTACGATTTCATATTTGGTATTAGTAAATCTTTATGAGCATCGCGTAAATACATACTAAATATTCCAACGTCTTTAAACTTGGCCTGAAACAATGTATAATGAGAGTAAGTATTTGTATCTGTTTTTATGTCAGAGTCAATGCGAATATATTTATCTCGTGACTTATAAAATTCAATCCATTTGTTTAAATTATTATTGGGTTGTTCTTGTTCTAATTTTTTTATTACTTCTGGATCAATCTGAATTTTATTATCAGATAATATACCTGAATAAATAGAAAAATCAAGATGTGTAACTAATTCAAGTGGTGTAAACTTATCAACATTTTTTTGGTTCCAAGCTTCACTATCACAATATTTTAGTATTTGTATATCTGCTTTTTCTCCTTGTAATTTATATTTTGATGCATTATCAACAGACTGATTTCTTGTTGTTCTAATATAAATTGCTGTATGAGCTAAATTGTCTAAATATTTATTTGTTGTTTTATAAAACTCTAAATTTGTTTCCACTATTTTTTTTAATATTTTTTTGCTATAATAAAACTGGTTTTTATTAATGTCCCAATATAAACCTATTCTTATTGGATTATCCGTTTTAATAAATGAATGGTAATCAACATCAATATTCCTTTCCATTAAATAATCAAAAAGTTCTGTATCATTTAAATCTAATGCTGTTATTATCAAACCTTCTCCTATTTCATTTTTTATATTTATTTCTTCATCTGAAAAATTTTTTAATATTTTTATTTTATCCGCTGGTTTTAATAAATGATTTGACATTACTCCAAATAAATACTGATTTTTTAATTCTGGTTTAATGTTATATGCTTTAATAAATAGTTCCAAATCTTTCGCATCTAAATTTATTATAATTGATTTTAAGATATAGCTTGACTTACTTCCAGATTCTATTAAGTCAACCCAATTTAAATCTGGAAATGCTTTTATCATTGGTTCAAATTCTTCAAATGGTAAATGAACTGTAAATGCCTCGCCTAAACGGTTTCTGTTATATATGTAATCAGGATAGGTTTTTATTAAATAAGATAATATTGGAATATTAGCTTCTTTTGCAGCCATATGAAATCCATTTAAACCATCACCGTTTTCCAAATGTACTGGGTACTTGGTTAATTTTAAAGCATCAAAATTATTTAACATTATCAAATAGTGATGCAAATAATTTAATTGATGTAAAGGTTTATCAATCGGAAAATCTTTTAAATCTTGTTTATTTTTTATATTAATAATTTTCTCAAAATCTATTTTCATTAATTATTTTTACATAGAAAATAAACAAACTGTAATTATAAAAAAATTGATATCTTTAACCGTTTAATTATATAATCTATATAGTTAATGGATTCCGTGGAAAATATACCAATTAATGTTACATCCCATACATCCCAAATAGACAGTATTCCCGAAGCAACAGGAGACACAAAACGTGTTAGAGATAATACATGTGAAGCTGTTAGTGCAACTGATGAAGCAGATGCAACTGATACAACCGATGCTAACGTTGGAGATGATACTAATGATGTAGAAGACCCCCTTAAATTCGGGGTTAGTAAATTTAAAAACATGATGGGTGTTACTTGTTATATGAACTCAATTCTTCATATTTTACAACAAACACCAACATTTGTTGAATATGTATCTCAAGCAAAATTTAGAGACACTATTATGAAAAAAATAAATAAAAAATTACAAGACGACCCAACTCTTGATGAAGAACAATTGGTAAAAAATTTTGTTATTTTTGAACTTTTTAGACTATTTAAAACAAGTTTAGAAAACGATGATTCTTCAATTACACCCACAACATTCAAGGCTTTAATTGGAAAAAAGAATGATATGTGGAATGAATATAACCATCAAGATTCACAAGAATTTTTTAACTTTTTAATTTCACAACTTGAAGAAGAAGTTGGAATGAAGTCTGAGTTTATTCCTGGCTTTAATTATTATGACTCAGACACACAATCACAATCTAATGTACCAGATGCCATTAAAAATGCTGTTGCAGTCAATGCATGGACTAGATTTCAAGCTCGAGAATATTCTCCATTAAAAAATTTATTCGATGGAATGGGACAAAATAGTCGCAAATGTATGTGTTGTAATACTACTTCGACAGCATTTGAACCATTTTTAACTTTACCTGTGTCGGTTCCGCTAAAAGATAAGTCAGACATGTATAAAACTTTTGATATCTATAATTGTCTTGACCACTTTGTATCAGAAGAACAACTTGATGCTGAAAATAAAATGAATTGTGAAATGTGTGGACTTAAAACACGTGGTCACAGTAAAACATTATTATGGAGAACACCAAAAATTCTCGTTATTCACATCAAAAGATTTTTAATTAATTCATTCGGTATTCCAACTCAAAAAATTACAAACAATGTTACATATCCAATTAAAGACCTAGACTTGGAAAAATACTTTGACCCTGCTAGTCCCCATAAATCAAGCAGTAAATATGATTTGATTGGAATTAACATTCACCAAGCTTTTGGTTATGGTACAAATATTAATGCTGGACATTATACTTCTATTGTTAAAAATATAATAAACAACAACTGGTATTTATATAATGATTCTAATCAAGTTAAAATGGCGTATACAAAAGAAAACTTGCAAAGTGCAAATGCTTATTTGCTTTTTTATTATCGCCATGACTAATCTTGGTAAATTGTTATTAACTGATAGTTCTTTATTTTATCTATTTTATAGTTAAACCCATTAAACTCGCTTAAATTATAATTAAAAGGAAGTTTAATAAATATGGGCTTATCATTTACATTTTTTACTTTATAAACTACTTCTTCCATTGTCCATTGGCCTAGTTTTATTTTGGTTTCAAAACTGTATTTATATTCTGGACCTCCCCATGGTGGGTCAAAAAAATAACCCTGATAATCCCCTACTAACAAATCTAAACAATCAGCGTTTATTACATTAACATTTGATAATTTATAAGCTTCAACATTGTTTTTTAGTAGCTGAAATCTTAATTCTGATATTTCTACAGATGTAACATTAGCAAAATGTCTTGCAAAAGATATTGTATTTCCCCCAACACCTGCGGTTGCATCAAATATATTTGCACTCGCACCAATTTCCCCTTTTATTATATTTGAAATAATTTCAGCCTCTTTTGGATAAGTTATAGACCATAAACCTTCTTGATCACATTTTGGTGGTTTTGTAAAATCTGTTATAATTGGAAATATTTTACAAATAATATTCTGTTCCATATTTATAGTATTATATACTAATTGTATTTAACCTTTTAAGTTAATTAATTGGTTTTTACGTAATTAAAATAAAATTTTTAACAAATGTTATTTTAATTTAAATATTCTTTTATTGATTTTAAAACTTTGGATTCACTGGAAGTAAAAGATTCATAAATTTTTTCATTGTCTAAATCAGCAACTAAAGGAATTGCAACATCCATAAATACAAAATCAGTTGATAGGATAGCCCAATAATTGTTATTATCATCAGAATCATAATTAATTGCTTGGAAAACCTCTTCATTCGCATTAATAACAGTTGTTGGATTTTCGTACTTACTTGCCAAGTCCAAGTAAGTTGATAAATTAGATAATTTGGACAAGTTTAAATCAAGGTCTAAAGGTAATGAATTTAATAAAGACATTACAACATTATTTGCATCTTTATGTTCTACGTGTAAATTTACTGTAAACATTATTATTTTATATAATAAATTAGATTTTATATATTAACTATATTAAAAACACCTTAATTTGATTATAAAGAAATTAATTGTTCTGTTTGTTTAACTAACGCACATTACCATTAGTTAAAAAAATGAAAATATTATTGGTTTAGTTTTATTATACGGTAATATAATAATGTCAAATACTCAAACTGCAAATCTAAAATTAGTATCTGAATTTGAAAAACTTATTAACTATGTACGAATTGAAATTGACACCGCTAAAATTAAAAAAGATGTCAAGTTAGCAACTGCAAATACATTTAGGTTGAAACAAATTATCAATGCACTTAATACCATTAAAAAATTTCCTAAAGAAATTAATCTTAACAATATAGAAGAATTTTCCCAATTACCAGGTATCGGTAAGGGAACTATTGACCGGATTAAAGAAATTATTAAAACTGGTAAACTTGCAGAAATTGCAAATTTTGCCGATACTGTTGATGAAAATAAAAAACTTATTGAAGAACTTGAATCAATAGTTGGGGTTGGTCGTTCGATTGCTTTGGAACTTATCGGACAAGGTGTTAAGTCTGTTGCTGATCTTAAGAAAAAAATTTCAAATGGTAAAATTGAAGTTAACGATAAAGTAGCTTTGGGTGTGAAATATTATGGAAAATTTTCTGGAGACATACCTAGAGCAGAAATTGATAAAATTTACAAGATGTTTACAAGCATTGTTAAAAAAATGAATACCCAATACAAACTTACAGATGACAATAAATATATTTTTGAAATTTGTGGTTCGTACCGTAGAGAAAAATCAACTAGTGGTGATATTGATGTCTTAGTCAGTAAAATTGGAACCAAACTAAATGAACCTGAAGAAATAAATCATTTGGCAAGATTTGTTGACAAACTCAAAAAACCAATTAAATCTAATGATTCAAAACCACTTCTTGTTGATGATATGACAGATAAAAACTTTACAACTAAATATATGGGTTTTGCTCAATACAAAGAAAATCCATTTAGAAGAATTGATATTAGATTTATCCCACATGACGCTTTTTATCCAGCTTTACTATACTTTACTGGTTCTGCTGAGTTAAATGTTAAAATGAGAAAAATTGCCAAAACAATGGGATTAAAATTATCTGAATATGGACTTACTAAAGCAGACGGTACTAGGTTACCGATTAGTTCTGAACATGACTTTTTTAAAATTCTCAAAATTGAATATCTTGAACCAAAATTTAGATAGTGTGTGTGTTTTTTTATTATGAATTATAACTAATAATTTATAACAAATAAATTTTCAAATAATAATTTTTAATTATTTATTTTTAACTACATGACATGTTTCCCATTCTCCTTCTGGAATATATAAACATTTCGTTCTTAGTTCCGATTCCATATGACCAATTACAAAACTTAAAGTGTTAATTGTTTTTAAAATTTCTTTATTATGTGCAACTGTTTTTGTTTTTTCATACTTTTGTTTAATGTATTCCAATAAAATTCTCAAATCTGCAGAAACCATATTATGAACATAATGGTCTTGGTAACATAAACTTTTTGTTTTTAAATTATAATTATAAGTACAACTGTCTTGATAAGAACAAAATTTATATGAACATCTTGATATAATTCCCTCTTGCTTTTCTTGAGGATTTAACATTATATGTGAACCTTGGGTTTTATCATGTTGAATTTCTTTTTGTCCAATTCTTACTCTTAAAGTTTCACTTAGTCCGTGTAAAATATTTAAACAAGCTACAAAAAAGTCATAATCTAATGCCTTGTTTTGTAATGTATACTTGGTTAGTAATTTAATTATGTCTAATTCCTTTTGTAAAATCAGTAAACTGGATTTTTGTTTTAACTCAATAACCTGCTCTGGTTCTTTGCATAGTTTTTCAACTTCTGATAATTTATCTTGATAGTCTTTTTCTATTTGATTTATTTTGCTTTCAACGTTCTTTTCTTCTATTTTATTTGATAATTTATTTATATACTCTGTGATTCTCGCTTGATTTCCAATGTCAAGGTCTACCTTATAGTTGTTAAACCAGGATAATTCTTCTGCCATTTAATTAATAAATATAATCTGTCTTTATATCAAATTTAAAAAAATATTCATAAACAAAATAAACAAAAAGATATTATATAATATAATATAATGGATAATAATAAACCTAATAAAAGATTAACCTCTGATAAAAACTATAAAAGACCTGATAAAACTTATCAAGACATGTTAACTAATCAGGACATTAAAGAAAAACTAAAAGAATATAAAAAATGCCCAGATATTAAAAAAGCATCAATTGGGACACACATTAGATATTTTACAACTGATCCAAAAAGTGGAGAAAAAGCATTTAGACTTGGTGGAACTTTAAATAAAGTTGACCCCGAAGGTAGATTTGTTATTCTTGGAAATGGATCTGTTTCGTGGTCTGTCCAAATCTCCGGTACTCAGTTTTGGCAAAAACTTACTGAAGCAGAATTTAAAGAAGAACTTAAAAAAGAACTTAAAAAAGAACTTGAAACAGAACCTGCAAGTGCAATAGACCCAATGTTGGAACAAGAAAATAAAGAACTTAAAAAAGAACTTAAAAGTTTAATTAAAAAATTTGAACAACTAGAAGATGAAAATAAAACCCTACATAAAAAAAATGAACAACTTACTTCCCAATTAGTTAAAATTGCAAGCGAAATTAAAAAGGAAAAAAAAGCCAAATAATAATTTAAATTAATAAAAAATTATTTATAAATATATAAATAATTTCTTAATAAGATTATATAATGGGAAAACAAACTGAATCTAACAAAAATAAATCTTCTAAAAAAAATTATAGTTTTACAGGACATAGAATTATTGGAGAAAATAAAGCTACCCATCTTGCTGGTTCAGAATCTGATTCAAATACCACTGACGATATGCGCCAATTATTAGAATCTGATCATGTATCAAATAACCGTAATATGATGGCTCAACCTGAAAATCCTATGATACAACAACAAATGAATCAAATGCCTATGATGATGCAACCTCCTATGCCCCAACCACAAATGAATCCTTTTATGATGAATCAATCTAATTCAAAAATTAATCAATTTATGGGTGCTGATGTTGATCCATTAATGGTAAACACTTTAGCTCCTGTAAATAATATGGGCAATAACTTTGGTGGTTTTGATGGTAATGGATTAATGAACAGTTCTCAAATGGCTCAAAACTTATCTGGCTTTGCTAACTTAGCACAATTAAATCCCAATGGTTTAACAATGGCAAATCAATATGCTAATAATGCTATGTCTGAAACTAATATGATGGGTATGAACAACATGGGTATGAACATGATGAATAATATGAATAACATAAACAACATGGGAATGATGGGAATGAACAATATGGATATGTCAAATGGTTACTCCAAATCTCTTGATCCTAATAGTTTAAAAAACTTGTCAAATTTATATTCTATGAACATTATCAAACAATAAATACCAACTAGCTAATGGTAAAAGTATTAATATTATTATATGTAAAAATATATAATAATATTTAAAAAATTGATATTATTAATCGTTATATAACTAAATCCTAATATTAATGTCAAAAAGCTTTGCGAATGTTAGATTATCAAGGGAATTAGCCAAGTTACAGTCTGAATCAGATAAATTAGATGGAATTATCATTGAAAACCCATCTGATTTAATGTGTTGGAATGCTAAAATTTCAGGCCCTCCAAATACCCCATTTGAAAAAGGAGTATTTGATATTGTATTAAAATTTGACTCTGATTATCCAGTTAAACCACCGAGTGTTAAATTTAATACTCCAATGTTTCATCCAAATATTTATCGTGACGGAAAAATTTGTGTTGATATTTTACAATCTTCAGAATGGACACCGGCTCAAAACGTTAGAACTATTTTGGTTTCTATTATGTCATTATTAATGGACCCCAATCCATCATCGCCTGCCAATAGAGAAGCAGCCGATTTATATAATAAAGATAAAAAAGCATATGGGCAAAAAGTTATTGAATTTATTGAGGCAAATAAATCATCTAATGCTACTTCAAAATAAACTACTTTAGAATTTTATTATAATTATTTTATTATTATAAAAAACTAAATACTTAATCGTATAATTTAACTTCTGGTATGTCAATTACTTCACCAATAATATATACGTCATTTTCAAGCATACGGTATTGATTGTTTTCATCTTTATCAAGCTTACCAACTGGGTAATTTAATATAAAGTCATAAACTACTCCAGTATCTTCATTTAACCAATAAGTATCATCATTAGAATAGGAATTTTCATCAACACGTTTTACTGCTTTTATTTTTCTAACTTTAATTTTAATCCTATTGGAATCTTTTGCATTAGAACCATTATCAATCTTAAGGTCATAATCAATTTTATTTTGAAAAGCAGGACCAACAGGTTTTTCAAATAATGATTCTTCGTTAAATTGAAAACATTTATATTTTGACCCCATCATATTATGAGCTTTAAATAATTCACAATCAACAGCTGCTTCTTTAACTGCTTCTATAAAAGATAATAACAAGTTATTTTTCTTTCTTGATATGTCTTCCATTTTTTCATCAGTTGTTTCTTTACCAGATTTTCTTACAACTTTGTATCTAAAAACATCGACTTTACGTTCTTCTTGTGGTAAATCCTTATGTTGACAAAAACGCAATGCACGACCAATAACTTGTTCTATACGAACTTCATTCCAATATGGTTCCATAATATGAACTTGTCTTACATTGTTCAAGTTAATACCTTCAGCACCAGCAGGTGAAATCATAATAATTTTGCAATATTTACCATAACGATTGTCTTTCATATTAAAAATGTCTTTATTTAATTTTCTTACGTCTTTTTCAATTCCACCGTGGAATTCACACCAACGTAAACCGTCCTTTTCTAGGGGTTTAACGGGATCTAATTTAGATTTATCAAATTGACTATCTTGGTCAATGTCTTCAAAACCAAAAAATCTTAAATAAATTTTTAATATTTGTAACCCCTCCATTTCCACATAATTTGAATAAATCATAACGGTGCCTTTGGTTTTTAAAATATTAAATATTATGCGAGTAAATTTTGGACTACACATATACATTGTTTCAAATAATTTGGATTTCTTTTTCTCTAGTTGATAAAAATTTGTAAATGAACCATCATATTTGCTATAAAAAGTTTTAACATCATCCTGTATAGAATGTTTTGCTTCTTTATCCTTACGATGAATTTCCTTAGCAAAGTCAAAAAATCCATTAACAAAAGATTTAATTGTTTTTAAATATTCTAAAACTTCTGCTTTTGACTTGGTCAATTCATTTTTCTTTTCTAAGTTTTTACCTTCATCAATAACAACTGCATCGGATTCTTTAATTCTAAATTGCCCTGGTCTTGGACGTTTCTCCCCATTAATTTTTTCGGATATAGATGGAAATACAAAGTTACATGCTTGGCGTGTATATGATGCATAAGTTGACATTGAATCCCCTACTTTTCCTCGGGACATTCTCAAACGTATTTTTTCTTTTTGTTCTTCTATTTCTTCAAAGTAATTATAAACTTCTTCTTGATACTTATCCATAGGAAGATTCACATAATGAACTGTTTTAGTTGCAAATTTATCTGGAGTTGCACCAATATAATATGACACCAAACCTAAAATTCTACGCTGAAACATATTTTTTGTATTTTCGTTTAAAGATGCAAAATTTGATGAACTTATAAATAACTGTTCAAAAATACTTTCTGATGTTGGAAAAGAACCAGGTCTTAGCAAATTAAAAATTAAAGCAAATTCAAAAGGATTATTAACAGCAGGAGTTGCAGACAATAACATTACGCGAGTGTTTGAATTTTCTTTTTTTTCTTGTTGGATATAATCGTAAATTACTTGTGCGCGTTTGCCTTTTTTAGATGATACGTTATTATATACATTATTAATAAATCTATGAGCTTCTTCAATAACAAATAATGATGTTTTACTTGCATCTGCTTTTTTTACTTTTTCTAAAAAATCTCTATCTGCAAAAGGTGAATCGTAGTGAATAAATATAATGTTTGCAAAACGTTTATCAAAATCATCTTTAGCCATCCAGTTATTAATATCTTTAAGCCAAGGATCATCGTGTAAAGATGCGGGAATTAGCAAAAATATATTCCACTTTGGTGTGTAATTATATAGAATGTTATACACATTTATCATTGTGTTGGTTTTACCAGCACCAACACCGTGGTAAACAAGCAAATCCTTAAAGGCAGATTGGTAATTTAAATATTGTCCAACAAATTGTTGATATAAAGTTAATCCTTTTGCTCTTTCTTCATTACATGGATCTTCTCCTTCCCTTCTTGATATTTCCGGTAAAATGTATTGTTTAAAATTTTTCATAACCCATGATGGAAATAGTCTTCCATTTTGTTCCAAGTTTACGTTTGATTTAGACATTTTCTATTATAATATATTATATAATAATAGAAAAGTACTTAATTAAAATTTATTATTTTATTTTTGCCAAATTTTTAATATTTGGTTTGGAACTTGAAGAACCAAATACCAACACAAATACTAAAATTATTACCAATATTGTTAATATAACACTTGTATATTTCCATAAGTTAGATGGCTCTTCTGGTTTAGGACAAGCTGGTATTTCACATGTTGGACATGTATGTTCAGGGCATTTTTGTTCACCACATGTGGGACACGGTACTTGAACGGGACAAACAGTTTTTTCTTGAATAGGACAAACGGGCATTTCTTGAACGGGACAAACAGTTTTTTCTTGAATAGGACATTTTGTTTGGTATATTTGTTTTAATCTTTCTTCTTTTTCTTCCTTAGCACGAGCACATATATTTGGTGTAAACTTAATAAAATTTAGTTTATCATTATAAAATACACAATCATCATAAGGCATATCTTCTAAATTTTCACTAAATAACCCAGCTAAAATTTCAGTTTTTTCATCTGCAGAATTTGTTTGTTTCAGCAAATTTGAAAAAGATATAATTAAAGACATTCTAACTAACAATCCAATTGTATTTGCTATTTTTATTTCAGGATTTGGTGTTTCATTAATTTTTTTAAGAATAGCTTTAACAAACACAAATACTCTTTTAATGTTATCAACATCTGGTCCTGTTTTGGGTAAACTAGAAATTAAAAAATCAGTAAAAATTTCCCTTTCGTTTGAAAAATAAACTTTTGGTAATAAAATAGTTATTGTATCTGGTTTACTGTTGGTTTTAACATCAGGTTTAACATCAGGTTTAACATCAGGTTTAACATCAGGTTTAGCATCTGGTAAAATATCTGGTCTAACATCAGGTTTATCACTAGCTAAAATATCAGGTCTTATATTAGGTAAAACATCTTGTCTAATGTCAACAAAATGTTCAAAATTATCATAAAAATCATGTTCGTGTCCAAATACATTTGTAAATTGTTCAATAGGTTTTTCATATAAAACTAAAAGCCCATAATTTGAAACAACTAAACTACCCATAACAAAAGGTCCTGAAACTCCATTTAAAATATTTACAACGTCTTTTTCATTGTTTTTAAAATATTTTTTAATGTAAAGGCTAATATAATTTTCTAATTGTTTTGTGTTAATTTCAATTTTAACATAACCGTATTTATTAATATAGTTTTTTAATTTTTCTAAATTAAGATTTGTTTCTTCAGTAACATTAGGTCCCATTGATTTTTTTTCAAGACTAGTAATTTTATCTTGATTATCTAATTTGGCAAAAATTCCGCCCATTATTAAATAAATTAGAAATTAATTCTAAATATTATTTTTTAACATCTCTATAAGAAATTCAACTGGTTTTTCCCCAACGCCTCGAATGTTTACTGTATTTGATGCTAATTCTTTTTTACCCAGAACTATAATCCAGTTCCAATGTTGTTTTTCAGCATTTAATATCTTTTTTTGCAATGTTTCACTTGATAAATCCATATGCACATACTTTCCAGCAGAACTTGAAACAATTTGTTTCTGAATTTTATTCGCATATTCAACCAAGTCAGGTTTAACTGATACCGGAATTATGGCAACTTGACGAGGAGACACAAAATATGGAATATCACCTTGTCCATTTTCTAGTAACAATGCAATAAAACGTTCAACTGAACCTAAAATTGCACGGTGAATAATTACTGGACGGGTAAGTGTGCCTTGGTCATCTTGATAAGTTAAGTTAAAACGCTCCGGTAAGTTAAAGTCTAACTGAATTGTTCCCAATTGATGTTTACGTCCTAAGGTGTCAGTTACTGTGAAATCTAATTTTGGACCATAAAATGCTCCATCTCCGGGGTTAATAGTAGATTCATCAAAAGTTGTAATTAACCTGGATAAAATTTCTTCTGCTTTATTCCAATTATCTAAAGACCCAATATATTTTTCTGGTCTAGTTGATAATCCAACTGAAAATTTAAACCTAAAAATCCCGTATATTTTCTTAATAAAATCAATTACTCCTTTAATTTCGTCCTCTATTTGGTCCATTGTACAAAAAATATGTGCATCATCTTGAGAAAATTTTCTTACCCGAGTTAATCCACGTAATGCACCTGATAATTCATTTCTATGTAAAACTCCAAAATCTGCTAGTCTCATTGGTAATTGTCTGTATGAGGGATTAACATACTTGAACATTAGACAGTGGCTCGGGCAATTCATGGGTTTAATTGAGTAGTGTGACACATCATCAGGATGGTCTTTTTCAATAATAAACATGTTTTCCTTATATTTATCCCAATGACCAGAAGTTTCCCACAGTGATTTATCAAAAATATTTGGAGTTATTACTTCTTGGTAACCACGAGCCATATATTCGGATCTAAAATAGGTTAGCAAATTGTTATATAAGATTGCACCAGCAGGCAAGAAAAAAGCTGACCCGGGAGATTTCTCATCAAAAAAGAACAAGTCTAATTGATTACCTAGTTCCGCATGTGTTTTTAAATTTGACTCTAATTGGTCTTGTCCACAATTACATTCAAATTCTTCTTCTTGGGGTTTTGTATCTTGGTTATTCATTAATTATTATTAAATATTATATCTTTATAATGTTTAAGCAATAATCATCAATTTTTTTACACATCTATTTCTCTAACTACTTTACCATTTTCATACTTACCATAAAACTCTCCTTTTTTTCCGTTGGCAATTTTAAATAAGTTGTTTTCTTCTAAAATATACTTTTTTCCTTTAATTTTTATTTCAACTTGTTCGTCTTCTGATTCTGATAATTCACTATCGGAATCCGATAACTCAGAATCGGAATCATCTGAAAAATCAATTATCTTATATTGAGCTGGTGGGGGTGGAGTATAAGTTATTTTATTTGTGGCTTCTAATCCAATAATATCATCTAATGTTCGCAATGAAGCCCACGTTTCAATAATCAAGTCTTTGTTATTATAACTTAATAAATTTAATTCGTTATAATACTTTTTAAGACCTCGTTTGTTTTTAAATAACAGGTCTTTTAAACTTTCCAATTTTAATCTATAAACTTCGCGTTCATTATGTCCAAATTCTTTATTTGAACACATTGCTTCTAACTTTTTAATATTTCCAATTAAAATCTTGTCAAATAATTCATTCTTTTCCGTCTTAATAATTGAATTTGTTTTAACATCTATCATTGATGCATGTTTATCATTTAACGCGGTTACACAATATGAATGATATTCCGGAGTATCAGCATTAAAATTTGTTGTCTGGATCAAATACATCAAACTTGATAACCCTTTTGTCATTATTCCCCGTTGCTGTTCTACAGATAAATGAGCAATGCTTTCAGATCCAGGAGCATGATTAATTATAATTTTTTTATCATTTAATGTATTATTTGTTGTGTAATTATTAATCACACTTGGTTTGTTTTTTAGTTCTTTTACTTCTTCTTTTAATTGAAGAAATTCTTCTTTTAGTACAGTCATTGCTTGTGTTTCGCATAGCTTTTCATGCTTCCACCTGCTTTGATAGTGTTTAAAGCCTTTATTACACTTTGAACAAAAAAAATTTTTTTCTGTTTCCGATTTTGCATTTGGATTATGATAAGCAGATGTGTGTTTCCATAATCCAGAACGAGTTTTATATTTTACATTACATATTTCACATTCAAAAGACATCAAGAGTATTGTTTATTTTAATAATACTATATTATGGTAAACTATCTTTTAAATCAA